>ENA-OREN01001927-OREN01001927.1-marine-metagenome-genome-assembly--contig:-NODE-1927-length-22584-cov-10.773981_pt1 | contig 22584 bp, 33 predicted proteins | sample MGYA00248624_ERZ508555 | MGnify/ENA primary metagenome ERZ508555 (study PRJEB26222, sample SAMN06267773) | marine metagenome | isolation source: Saanich Inlet, British Columbia, Canada | place...
TGTTCAATTTTTTCAACAAATTCATCAATACAGATTCATCTTTGGTTGCCTCCCCGTTCAAAAGTTTTTCTTCTATTACTAGAATAATTCTCTCATTGGGTGTCAACTTTGCTTTCTCTATTGCAATTTCTGCAAGTGCTTGTTCATTGAGTTTTTGAATCTCTTGGTCGTATCTTTCAACGGTTAGTAATTCTTTATACTCTTTGAGGTCTTCTATCGTATAGACCTCTTTGAATCCCTGCCAAACACAGTGAAACTCTACTGCAATTTCATCAAAGTTACATGTTTGTCCATGTGAATTAAATGGTACTTCAACTGTTGCTGTTTCTGCATATACACTAACACCAGAGGTCAGGGCTACACTGACCAATACTGCTAATAATATTGAATTTTTCATATTAGTGTAAATAAATGATGGATATATATATGTTTATAATTCTAATCCAAAATTCTCAGCTATGTTTGAAAACTTTTTATACTCTTCAAGATAGAGTCTGCCTTTTTCTGTTATGACAAACGTTGTCTTTCCGTCAGAGTCTATTTTATTTACTAAGTTTGATTGAGTTAGTTTACTCATGAATCCAATCATTCTTTTATGTGACAGGTTAGATTTTCTTATTAGAGGAGTAATTGGTATTCCTTGATTACCACTGTATGATACAGTATCTAAAATATCCTCTGTTATCTGATAAGAATTTCTGTACATATAAAACATTTATGTCACTTATATATAAATTAATCTAACATATTTATGTTATTTAGTTCAGAATATGGTAAATTATAACAATCACTAAAGAATTTAAAATAAGACCCATCAGGATCTCCTTTCCTTGCAAAACTTGCCTTATCATAGAAATTTTGAGGTTTAATTATACCACAAATATAACCCTTTGAAAAATCTTTAAACACACTACAAAATACATAATAATCACATTTTTGTTTTGTATTCCAGTTAAATATTGTTGCATTATAAAATGGTTTGGGTAATACATTTCTCTCTTTAGTCTTTACTTCTAATTTGTTACCATTATATTTTAAATCCCATTGATATGTATTGGAGTCACCAATATTAAAATAAGATTTTACTAACTCCTCACCTAAAAATCCTATCATATTACCACCACCACCACGTACACTTCCTTTAATCACACCCATATCATTTGATTTTATAGTTGCATTTTCCTTCATCTGTTGAGTTATTTGTATTTCTTTAAACATTATTCTACACTCGACTCTTTAATTGCAAGTTCTAACTCTAATCTTGACTTTGCATTGACCTTGTCCTTCCAAAGTTCCTTGCATTCGTAATGCCAAACGTCTATCACCTTCCACCCATTCCATTCTAACATGTTCTTTTGGATGTTATCTATTGTAGCCATTCTTGCACTGGCATGGTGTTTGTCCTGTACTCTTATTGCTAAATTTTCAAATAATGTAACTGCCACTATGTCTATTGTCTCTTTTAATTGTCTATCACTAAATGTCTCAAGATATTCAGGAGACACCATGTCAGATAGCTTGACTTGAGTAAGATATTCAGAATTTTTACCAAACATATCCTTGATTATCTCAAGTGTTGCGACCTCTCCTTGTCCTATTATTTCCATTATTCATCATCCTCATGGCATGAGCAACCACAAATCATGTGATACCAATCTGCCATCTGTTTTAGACATCTTTCACAAATAGTCATTAATCATTACCCTCTTTCATCTTATCACTAGCATAAGTCGGAAACAGGTCAGGTATCCAAGCATGTACAAACAGTGCAATACTCATACTCATTGCCCTCCACCAATGAGTCTTATATCCCATGCAGTTATCTTTTAAATGTTTAAACATCTCTCATCTCAAAACTGCCTTTAATGTGACCATGTTCCATACAGAAATCCATGTATATCTCTTTACAGATTAAACAATATGGGTGCTTTCTTGGTGTTCCTGTTAGTTTCATAATGGAGTTCCATCATTCCATGATTCTAATTGTTTTATTCTTATTTGTAGTTGTATAATTTCATCTTGCATACCTAAGATATAATCTGCTATATCCCTATTGGTTTCACCCTCTTTTACATCTATGATTAATTCATCATCAAACTTTTGCTCATAATCCTCATCCTCTACATTTTCCCAGCATGAGAATCTATCCTTAGTTAGTTTCATTTACTTACTCTCCTTTACCACCTTAAATAATCTTTCCAATTTATCCAATTTAAATCGTTTAAGTTTCTCTACCACTGAATGATGTGACTTACAAAGGAGGGCAAAACGGTTGGGATCTTTGTCAATTATTGGTAATATGTATAAATTGTAGTCATATGTTGTCTTGAAATCTTTGTATATCTTCTCACCCTCAATGTATTGTTTGTGATGAAACGTAAAGAATTTACCGTATTTTTTGTGGCAGACTTTGCATTTTAAATCGAATTGTTTTTTTGCAGCGACCTTTCTCTTAAGGTTATCACTATCTTCTTTCTTCGTCATGTGTTTTTTCATGCTCCAAAATATCTTTCACTACTTGTGTCTGACCTTCTATAGTCCAATCACAAACTTCACAGGTATATCTCATTCTACGTTAGACATTCCTCTAGCATCTAAAATGTATTCAGCATCTGCCATAGCATGTTCAGGTGAGTCTATCATTCTTGCCAGTCTTTTCTTACCACTCTTCTTAAAGTATAATCTATACGTACTTGCATGTGCTACGACATTACCACCTATTGGTTTTATAGGATCACCAAACATCATGGCTGGATCACTTTGAACTTGATTAGTAAACACTACAGCACATCTAAAGTAAAAAGAAATGTTCTTGATATGACTCATCAGTCTTGCTATCTGCATCTGTCTTTCTGCCAACGTTCCTCTTCCTAGATATTCTTCCCTAAACTGACCTATTGCTCCGTCTAATATCACTAGTTTAGGTTTCTTATCATCTAATATCTTACTAAGACCGTTGATAGTTCCCATTAGTTGTTCTGTATTTGGGCAGTATAGGTAAGTAATTTGATCAAGATATTTGCCTACCCCTTCGTCGTCTTCTGCGTATTCTCTTGCCTTTAACATCTCAGCAATTCTATTTGGTTTGAATGTATCTTCACAGTCTATCCAAATGACATTGTTTCCATCATGGATTGTCTCAACTGTAAGAGAGTTACAGAATTGTGTTTTACCTGCTCCAAATTCTCCATATACCTCATAAGTTGCCTCTGGTCTTACGCCACCGCTAATAAGGTTGTCAACTTCATCACACTTTGTTGAAATGACAGGATATGCTTTTTGATATGCCCACAGTTCATTTGTACTCATGTCACTTCTCCTAATAAGACCGTTTTCTTCTAAGAGTTTTTGTGATTGAAATACCCAAGAGTCACAGGTTGGCTTAGCAACACCAGTAATTTCCTTGATTTCCTGAGCACCTCTAATACAAAGGTCTATGAGTGAGGTTACACCGAAGGTCTCTAGTTTCTTCTGAGTGACAGAACCTACACCTTTAAGCTGATCTACCCCGAGTTCTAGATCAACAGTTTCTATCTCCGTTGTTTCCGTGGGAGTCTGAGTTTCTTCCAGTGTATTATCTGACTCGATAGAGTCGTCTTCAACAACCATCACACTAATTTAAGAAACACACTTCAATATTAATCTTGCTATATCCTTGTATATGTGCCGTCACCGTTGAGTTTTATGGCATTATTGTTCTCCCACTTTGATATGGTTGCCTCTGCCTTTTCCTTGGTCATGCCACTTGTTATCAATGCTTTCTCAAATTCTCTCAATTTTACATTGCCCTCTATGTTCTTACAAGAGTTCCATACTGTCAACACATCATGCTCCTTTACAGATTTACCGTCTACAAAGATCTGTGACTGTACACCACCCTGACTTATACTGCTTCCAAACGACTCGTATTGTTTCTCAAGTAAAATTTTAATAATATTTATATCGCTTTTTTCAACTTCATTTTTAAAATGTAGTTTTGCATATGCCATACTAAGTCTTACTATTGCCTCCAACTGTCTTGTACCTATTGGAATGTCACTCTTTGCACTGACATTTCTCATCTTTTCATAGATATCCAAAAGTAACTTCTTTGCTTCCTCGTTGAGTTTTGGACTGAAGGTTCTTGCATAGTTGATATACTTAGCCAAGTCATCCTCTTTTAAATAACAACGGTCACCCATAGACATTTCAAATGATTCCAAGATGTGATTTGCCTTAAGTCTGTCACTTGTCATGTTTACCTTGTCCTGAATTAACCATATCAAATCAAATCTACTTAGTAATGGTGCTGGCACGTTGATGTTATCTCTTAGAGAGTTGTCACTGTCATACATACCCCATTTTGGATTGGCTGCTGCAAGTACGCTTGTACGACTTGGTAGTGTCATTGCTATTCCTGCCTTTGCTATGCTTACTGTCTGCTGTTCCATAGCCTCATGCATTGCACTTCTGTCCTGTTCACCCATCTTGTCAAACTCGTCTATGCATGCTAGACCGCCATCACACATTGGCAGTACTCCTGCCTGTGCAATACTTCTTCCATCTGACATCTTTACAATACCTATCGTAAGTCCTGCTGCTGATGAACCTCTACCACTTGTGTATATTGACTTTGTAACAAGTTTGCTTGCAAATTTTAACAGTTCTGACTTTGCCATACTTGGATCTCCTATTAAAAACAGGTTGATATCCCCCCTCTTTTGAGTCTTAACTCCACCTGCTAACTGTAACAATATGCTTAACTTGATGTCATTATAGCCAAATATTGCTGGTGCAAATGAATTTATTATCTTGTCTATGAATCCGTCCTGTTTTGAGTCAACGGTAAGCTGCTTAATTTCAGTCTCTTCAGGCAGTGTTGGCTTGTTTTCATCCATATCCTGTACTGACATTACGTCTATAAACACCTCATGCTCGTTTTTCTTAAAGTCAACGGCAGTTCTGAACAAGCCTGTGATGAGTTTATTCTGTCCAACATATGATGTTCTGACCAATTTACCTACCAGTTTACCTGTAAATATTACAGGTGAACTCTTTTTACTCTTGTCCATTGGCTCCTGCATGAGTATGGTCTGTATGTCATCTGTAATCATCTCACTGGTTCGTATCATCATTTTTGCCTTTTTACATGCTGGATTAGAGCATATTGGAGGAACTATAACTCTATCAATATTGCACTTGGATTCATCTTTATTTCCACATAAAACACAATCAAATTTAGCTTCTTTGATATAGGATTTTGGAGAATCTGTTGCCAATACCTGACACTCAAATGTAACTGTAGTATTTTCATGCTTGGTGTTGATATCATGCATGTTCATAAGCAATTCACCGAGAAGATTTATTTTAATATCAGTAAATGAGGATTTGATTAATTCAAAGTCACCGTCTTTCTGTGCCTTTACACGAAAAATAGCGTTACGCAGTACTTCAATAAAGTCATTTGGATACTGTAGATAAATATCTATGAATCCTTCTTGTGATGGGTTTATTGATATGGTACTGTTTGGTCTAAGACTGTCTATAACATCTGTATATCTATTATCTATTAATGCTTTAACTACACGGTCTACTTTTGCTGAGTCAGTATACTCTACTGTTTTATCATAATCAGTCATACCCTACTCTCTAACTCCATTCTTAATTTGTTTTGTAACTGAGATACTTTTTTGTTAATTTTGACCAAGTCATCATTTGTCAAGTCCTTGATACAATCATGCCATAAATCCATTCTGTCCATAATTCTAGGATATTTTGAATTGGTTATTTTCTTGTAAGATTTGACATACTCTTCTACTGCCATTGCCAAGAAGAGACTGAATGAAGTATTTTTTGGTCTAAGAGTATCAAACGATTCAAATATTGGTACAATGCTTGGACTTATTGATATTGTAGTGGTTTTCTTAAACTGCATGAAAGTTAATTAACTTGAGGATATATATGTGTATCTAATAAATTATGTTTTAGAGAGAGTGTAGTACAAGAAAAATAAAGTTAATTAATTAATTAACTATCTAGTCACGAAAAAAGTTGTAAAAAAGAAAATCCTAGTCACGAAAATGTTAATTAATTATGTAACTATATTTGGAGAGAGAGATGAGAATATTAAAAAAATAAATATTGAGTAGGTTTGTATTTAAGCAGTAATTTTTTCTGCTTCAAACCAAGTTTTAATGCCTTTATTTTCTAGTTCTTGAACCATATGAGTTGCTTTTTCTATAGCCATAAGTGTTTTTTTAGTTTCACCGTCTTTTGTCCAACAAATATTGATAAACATATGGATGTTTGGTTCTTTGTAAATATAAACTTGTCTAATTATACAAGAGTTATATGTTCAGTTTATATAGTTCTGTACTGCTGCAATGAGGACATTTCTCTTTGTTTACCTCTCCTGCCCTGACCATGAATTTTATTGTATGATGTAAGTTGCCCATACTGTTGATCTTTCCTTCGTACTGTATCTCAGTCAGAGGCAGTCCCTTTTTATACTCCTTTAAAACATTTATAATTCTATCATGAGTCGACACCCTTCTAGACCTTTCTATATCCACAATACTTGTCAGATTTCTCTTATTTTTTCTGATTGGTTTAGATATGACCACTTATAGTTCCCTCCTCTGCATTAAATGATAACGTCATCGTACCTATCTGTGATCCTATAACCTCGTTCTTTCTGTCCATATATCCATCTGTGTTTTCTATCAAAGTCTTACAAAACGTGCCTGTATTGCCTAGGTGTATGTCTCTTTCCCAAGTCTTACCACTCTTCCAGTCAAAGTCGTATACCAGTTCTGGTTGATATCTCTTTTGATGCAGGTGTCCGCAAAGGAATACGTCATAGTATGCATTATGTTTCATCTGCTCCATCATTCTTTCTGGCTTTCCACCACCGCTTCCATGTATGAACAGTATAGACCATTGTGATAATATCTTTTTATTATGTCTAATCTCAAGTCCTATAACTCCACGGCTTCCCATGAACGTCAAGTCATTGGGAGTACACATGGTATTTTCCAAGTATGATCTGGTAATTTGTGGTATCTTGTAATCGTGATTGCCGTGAAAGAAACCCCATATCTTTTCATTTTTGGACTTTGTATGAATGTCAATCAATGGTTGTGTCATGTCCTGCCATCTCTGTCTTTGATTGTCTATGTCGTGTTCCAAACTCATGTCAGGATTAAATCTTTTATCGTAAGTTGTAATTGCATCCAGTGCATCTCCACCAAAGAACGTGTATCTGTTTTTGTCTCTGCATATTGCCTTTACTCTTTTTTTATACAAGTCTTCATCAAAACCAACATGACCGATATGAATATCGCTTATCGGTTCTAAGTGTATTATGTCATCTTTCTTTTCAAGATTAATAGTAACTTTCTTTGAAAACATGTTACTTAGTGATATAATTACCTCAATATAAAGTTATATATCAACATTGAAAATACTCATTTGTTCTAGTCTCGCCATTTGGATGATGTAATCTTTTGTGTTCTTCATACTCGGTATTCAAACAGTATCCAAAATCTGACTCGCTGCATAATGGACATATTGTAAAGTCTTTCTTTGTAAGTTTATTCTCCTTTTGTTTTTTAACATTGTTGACACACCATTCCCCATCACTGTTCTTATGATTGTTTAACTGCCATCTGCCACTGTATTCAAACCATGGCTTGTTCCATTCAAGGTCTCTTTTACTGCATCTTTTACATGTTTTCACGTATTGTAGTGACACTTTAGTTTATTTAATTGTTGCTAAAAGCCTATCACATGCATCAATTCTTACCTGATATTGATGATCACCTGTTACGTTAAGCATGTCCTCGTTGTATTTCTTTACATTAGACCAATCTTCGGCATGTTGCTTGTCTATATCCATAATAAAAATAAAAAGGTAGGAGTTATTTATTAGTTTTTTGGTGGAAACATGCTAAGACATAGCATCATTCTGCCTGTCTTCTCAGCTTCCCTTTCAACTACATAGGCATCCAAGCCGTCTGCTGCATCCTTGTCAACACATTTTTCTACAACATCTTTCCAGTAATCGCTTTTGGCTTGACCAATAACAGTTTTACCGAATGAATGTCGCAGTCCTTCTGTGGTTGAAATTTCAACAACTTCAGCACCTACTTCATCAACGTTCTTAATCTTAAAACCTTGGATGGTAATTTTATCACCAGCAACAAGTTTTTTAGAATTCTCATGAGAACCTTTGATGTCGAGAACTTCGCTTACGTTCATAGTTTAGTAAAAAAGGAAGGATTATATAAATCTATTTATTTAACATGTTTGTTAATCCCATAAATTGATCCATCATTTTTGACCTGATTTGACCGAACCTATCGCCATTAACATCTTCTTGTGGATAAATAGACTTTGTCTTGTGATGTGCTACTACAAAGAATTGATCCCAATACTCTGTTATCTTCTTAACATCATCACTGACTTCTACATCAGGTAGTTTTGTTATTATTGGAGTTTTTCCCCACCCACCAGTACCACCTGTTAGCGTACCTTGTTGTTTATAAGGTGTGAATGTTCCACCTTGTTCCTCAAAACATTCCTTGTCAGAACAAATTGCTTTAGGTTCTTTTTGGTAATATATGTTGTCGCCTACTCTCCAGTCACTTCCACATATTTTACACTGACCTGCAAATTTGCCTTTTATTTGTGTACCCATACAATTAATCATATATTGACAATATTTATATGTTGTTAATAATATGGCTAATCATGATACATTATTTTACCAAGAACATAGATGAGAAAAAATACAATGACATTATACAGCGTATCATTATGATAAACGGTCATGACGGAACCAGTAATTCTGGGTACAAGGCATGGAAGAACTTTGAGGACAACTGGGAACTTAACATAATACCTGTAACCGACCAAGAAGATTTTAAGGTATATTATAAGCATCTAAACATTGAAACCAGTGACGGAATAGCATGGGGAGTCACAGGAGTGAAAATAATCTACATGTTTGTCAATGACGTCAAGAATCCGTTTATTATCAGACAGAATGTAATGCCACTCGGACATGAGTTGTTGCACGCTATCTATCAGGATGCCGTTGGCACTTCTCATATTACTAGGATATATGATTCCCCAGAGGGAAGGGCAAACACTAGGGCTGCCGCTGCAACAGTTATAGTCCATGACAACTGGTATGGAAGCAAAAAGACTATCAAGATCTGGATAAGATGGGGAATGATTTGGTTGCCAATAACCATACCATTTATTCCTGTAAAGAAGGCTAAAGAAACATATCCTATCTAAAAGTTTATATATTTATGTATATATGATTCAATATGGCAAGAAGAAAGATTGGTAATTCTCATACTACTATATGTGTTACTTGGGAAGACAAAGAATTGTTTAGAAAATTTGCAAAGTTTGTTAAAAAAACAAGAACTGGTGATTTGTATGAGAGTGATGCAGTGTTGTTTGCTAAAATGTTAAATCATTTTAATGGAAACAATGAGGCTGGTAATAAATCCAACACAACTTATCCTACTAGGACTTAGATTTTAATAACTTCTCTAATACCCATCCTGCTTTATTTAAATCTCTTTTAGTCCATTTTACAGTCACGTTTGGTCTGAGTAACTTAATACATTTAGAGTATAATGGTAACAATGTTGGTGTTGTAACCCTCCATTTACCATTGATTTGATTCACAACAAGCATGGAGTCACTGTATACTGTAATTTGTTTTCTGGGATAATTGTTATTAATGTATTCCAAACCATACTTGAGTGCAAGGTATTCCAGTTCATTGTTTGTATACACAATACTGTCATTACCCCTAGTCTTTACTATAGTCTTATCACCATCAACTAGGCATATGCGACTCTTATGAGTTCCACCGTCTATGTAGATTCTTTCTTTTTTTTTGTATATTCATTTCTACAGGTGTTACTACAATAAATTCTTTGTCGTCCTTTATATCTCCATGGGAGCACAGCATTACATTCTACACAATAATGATCATTATCTCGTCTTACCACATTAAAAACTTATATGGGTATTATTTAAGGGTTGTTAGACAGGTGACACATGGTCATTCATATGTCTTTCAACTTCTTTACCTTCTTTTGTACCTTTCATTTCTGGAAAATCAGAAAGATGATCTTCATTAAATCTATCTTGTGCTTGTCGTGTATCTTTTTCACCCATACCTATTTTTACTCCATCTCTTTTCAATAATTCTTTCATACCATCAGTCATGGAATTAATTTCATCAATAGATTTCTTTTTTCTTGCTGCTCTTGCTGCAATTCTGGCACGTATTGCTTGAGTTTTTGGATCAGCATTATCAAACTTTTCAGTTCCTTCTTTTTCCGTTAGTGGTGCATCTCTGTTAATTTCTTCTTTCCATTTTGGACTCTCAGTAATCATGTTAAATGACTCTTTTATTTCACCAGTTGAAGCATTGGTAAGTCCGTCAGACATATGCATATCTCCTGCTAATGAAGTTTTCTCATTGCCTTTTGGTTTTACTGCTACCGTTCTTGGCTGTGTAGTTTTTACACCATCAATTGTAACTTGTTCTGGTGTACCTACACCCTTACCTCTAACAGTATGTTGACCGTCTTGTGTACGTTCTCCTTTATCATTAATATGATTTGGTTTACCTTTTTTTGTACCTGCTGCTACTAGAGTAGAACCTGCATTACTAGCTAATGCTTTTACCAAGTCTAACTTTAGTGATATTGCCTTGAAGATTGTTTCATCAGCTTTTCTAAGTGTAATATCACCAAGTTTGGAGTGCTCCATTGATGGAAATTTTCCTGAACCTTTTGGAAATTCCTCATCTCGCAGATGATTCATTTGTTTTTGATGAGCAGCACCTTGTGAAAAACCTTTGACATTCTTTGAACCACTATTTTTATCTGATACAGTTCCTACACCATCTGAATCAGCAGTTTCAGTATCGTTTGGTGATCCTGTTTTCATCAAGTCTAACTTTAGAATATTCATTTTTAATATAATTTCATTTGCAGCATTTTTAGGCAATACAGGATTTTGTTTACTTTCACGTAATGTTGCTTTTGCATCTTGATGTGCTCTACCATGTAATTTGGTTCTAGGCATTGCTGGTTCTTTCTTTTTATGACTGCTTCCACCTTCCTGTGTAATCATATCTTCTTTAGTCTGAGGAACATTATCAAACACTCCATCTTTAGGAGTTATTGATGATGGTGTTGTACTTGTTGGTTTTTGTGGATCTTTATTTTCAAATTTTTTACCTTCGGCTTGTTCAACTGGAGATGTACTTGATGATAATGGTTTAAATGCTTTTGGTTTATCTTTATCAGTTGCTGTATTCATTACTTTATTTTCTGCTGCATGTTCAAGATCAGTTTGATTATTACTTAAAACGTTTATACCAGCTTTTTTATTAGTGTAACTTACTTTCTTTTCCTTGTACTGAATTCCAAAACTGTTTAGTTCAAAGTCTGGTTTACCGACTACCATTATCCTTTCTTCTCTTCTTTTTTATCGTCTTTATCTTCTTCGTCTTTATCTTTACCTTGTCCTATTATTCTACCATCTGAACCGTATCTTGCATTATAAACACCAGTTGTTCCAGTTACCATACTTGTTTGTGCTGGAGCACTATCTCCACCCATATCACCTTTATCTAACCATTCTTCCCATATTTGTTCTTGCATTGATTTATCAGTAGTTTCAGGTTTTTTTTCTTCATGTTTAAATTGTTCTTTCTTTTCATCTTCTGTTTGTCCTTCATAGTCTTCTGTAGCATCAATGTCCATGTTTGTTTCAATTACATGACTGGCTCTACCAGCACTTCCAAGATGTGAATCTTCTACGTTAGATTTTTTAAGTCCATCCAATTTTCTTTTATCTTTATCATCTCTATATTTCATGTTATTTAATACGTTATGAGCAAGAGTGTTTGTGATTTGTGGTGCAGTTGCTTCCATTTGTGTATTTCTTTGTTTTTTCCCTGCATCTTTACCATCTTTATATCCTTCTGACCAAGTGTGTGAAGAATAATCATCATCACTTTTTGCTGTATTTTCCAACACTTCTTTGAGTTCTCGTGGCAATTCTTGCCATGATTTTGCTAGGAATCTAGGACTGTAGGCGTGAATTTCGTGTAATGCAACAGTTCTTTCTTCCATAGACATATCATTCCAAGTCTTGTTTACTAGTATATCTTTAATGAAGAACGTATCGTTAATGTGAATATCTTGTAATATACCGTCATCTTTTACAACGGTAACAAAACTGGTGTTCATTTTGACTACTGTGCCGCTATCTTCTGCACCGTTTACAAAGAAATGAATGTTATCTCCGACTCTAGTTGAAGTTATTTTGTTCAAGTCTTCCATGTTACTTCTTCTCAGCCTTTAATCCTTTATAAGGTTTATCATCAGTTTCTTCATGTTTTTCTCTTTTATCGTCAGTTTTTTCCTCTTTTTCAGGCAAAATGTTTGCTTCATCCTCTTCATTGTTTACTGGTTCTTGGTCTAATCCAGTCAAATGTTGGTTGCCAAAGCGTGCATCTCCTGCTCCCTGCATCTTTTCTAGCCAAATTGTCCATGATTTGGCTGCATGTGCTATGTCTATGTTAAGATGTTCTTTAGATTGAGATATATCATCACCTGTTTGTTCCACACCTTTAACATATTTTGGTTTTTTTGAAGTAAAATTTGGAGTATCTGTTGGTTTAAACATGCCTGTTCGTCCAGCTTCATCCAATCTTTCGTTTGTTGCTTCTTGTCCAATTTCTGCATTTAACTCGTTGACTTCAACTCTTGTATCTCTTCCTGATTCTTCTTTTAAATGAGTGTCAGTAGCAGTACTTTTAGGTTCATCCCATCTACCTTTTTCCAACCATGCTTCCCAACTCTTTAGTTTCTCTATCTCTTCCAACTTGCCGTCAGTCAATTCCTCTAGTGATTCTTCCTCACTTTGTGCCTTTTCATCCTTTGCATCATCTCTGATAGTGGAACTGCTGAACTTACCATCCCATTCATGCTTTTTTTCACCATCTTTGTGAGAGGTTTCTATGGCATTGTTCTTTTCTAGCCATGATTCCCATAAATCAACTGAAGATATACTGTTATTAACATATGGATCTTCATGTGTCTCATCATCAAAATCACTTCTTGTACGAGGAATAGTCTTATCTGGAATATCTAACAGTAATGATTTATCTGGATCAGCAAAATCATCAGTTTTTCTTTGTTTGCCGTTATCTAAAACCTTCTTATCTAGCCAGTTTTGCCATTCCATATATAACCCTCTACCTATTATTATATAAATTTAACCGAATAGTGACTCTTTTAGAGCCTTACCCATATTCATTACGTACCATCCCTCGCCTGTATTCACTGCCCTGCATGCAAGTACTAGACTGTCAGGATAGTCGTCATGCTCGTATGATTTTATCTTCATGATACCACTCTCCGTATATTCCCTTCTAAGATATGACAGTTGATATACCATTTTGTTTATATTCTTTAGTTTTATCTTGTGATTTTCAAACAGTAACCTGAGATTCTTGTACATGTCTGCCTTTTCCTGCAATGAGAACATTACACCTCTTGTAGGAATATCTCTTTCCCTGCACAAGTCTACCAGTCCACCACCTAGACCTGTCTCGTCTATGAACACGGTTTCCAAATGGAACTGTTGTACAAAGTCTCCTATTCTGCCTGCCACATCAACAACGTTACTTTGTGACTCTGCATATACTTCTTCAAGGTATACCACATCGTCCTCATCAACTCCTACAACCGTGAACACTGTCTCATCACGACCTGTTCTGGCAACGTCCACACCCATATAGTATTTTACCCTGCCTTTAGGATGACCGTCAGTAAGTGCTTCCATGATTAGTGAGTTTGGTATGAGTGCATCTCCTATATCTAGGAACTCACCCTCTACCTCCTGTACATACTCCTCCTTTGTAAGTCTCTTAATTTCCTCAATGAATACAGGATCTTCCGCAATCAGTGGGTTCATCATGGACTTGACATGGAACTCTGTCCACATGCCTTCTGGATTGTTAGGTTTGCTGTTCATACACGCCTCATAGAAGTAACCTGACTTGGAGAATGGAGTTGACGTAAGCCATACCTTTGCCTGCGTAGCCATACCAGATGGAAGGAATGCCCTGAGTATGTCGGTCTTGATGAAGGAACATTCGTCCGCAATAATAACGTGAGGAGAATAACCTCTCAGTCCAACACCAGTCTCACCTGTTGCTCTTGTGATGATCTTGCTCATTCCAGTATTGTCTAGGAAGTTAATCCACAGTTCACTCTGTGTGTTTCTTACTATGTAGCCTTTGAGAAATGCATTGTTGATAACCAGACTTCTAATCCTGTCGAACATGATGGTAGCCTGATTTTGTGTAGGTGCAGCGATAACTATTGTACACTCATGTTTTACCGTCTTTAACATTAGAGGTGCAAAGAATGCAAAGTGTACTGCCTTGGCGGCAGTTGACATGGTTTTACCCACCTGTCTTCCACTTCTATACACTATGAAACGGTCTTTACAGTTAACATATTTTTGATTGTAATCAAACAGTTTGTGTCCCAAAAATACTTCACTAAATAGACTGGGGTTCTTTGCACAGTCTGCAATGGTTTGCATGAACTCCTGTCTTTCTTCTACTTCCTCATTTGTTGGACGAGTCATCTATACCCCTTGCCTTTATCTGTCTAAATATTGTATTGATATCACCCTCCTTTGTAAACTCTTTTCTTTCTGTAACTGTAATTTTATTGTTAAGGTCACTTAGTGATTTTACTAAATTCATCAGCACATTAATTTCACTTCTTCCATTCTTATCTGGTACACCACCATCAAACTTTGATTGTGTTGCTGTCATCATTACATTTTCAAATGTGATTTTAGTTACTATATCCATAATCTCTTTTAGGTCTTCTGGGTTTCTAGTATCTAACTCATTGATGAATGATATGTAATCTTTTCTAATAACACAAACTGCATCCTCTTCATATTTGGGACACTTGCCATTACCCCCTGCATCAATGCTTCTATATTTACATTGGTCACATAGTGCTGGTATGTCGGCTTCTCTAAAATGTTTTAAACTGTTGTGTGGTGATATTGTTTTTCTCTTATCCTCACTGACTACAAACTTGTTTCCAACACTCTTAATTTTAAAAATATCGCCATTTTCTTCCATTATATGACAGTTATTATAAACTATTATTTATAGTTTTTTTAATCAAAGGTTGACCTTTCATCTGTAAAACAGACACTTGCATAATCACACATACCGTCACATAAAAAACATTTTGTTCTCTCAGGTAATATTTTATTGTTTAATGAATCTTTAATTATATTAGACTTGTCTATCATATCTACCAATGTTTCTTCAACAGGTCTTAATTTGAATGATAGTATAGATGGTTTATCTCTCTTGTCTTTTTCAATTCTATTGCTAATGTAAATTACACATCCAAACTCTGCATCTATGTCGTAACATTTCTTTAAGAGTACCCTGTATCTGTTAATCTGATCCTTATGTGAATCACTAGCTTTTGATGTTGCCTTTGAAAAATAATCTATACTTCCAGTTGTTTTTTTATCACATATAACCCATTTACCACCAATCTTTAACACATCATCTGCACTGCCATAAATAATATCAAGATGTCTCTCATCTTCAAGTGGTATCTCTAATGCTTCTTCTCGTGTCAATGATACATCTCTAACATAATCATAAGCAAAAAACATTTCGTGATATTTCTCATCCTTTGCAACCTGTGAATTACTATGAACCACCTGTCCAAAATATAAAGACTTTGTACTCTCCGTATTCATTCCAGTGTTTGGCATTGTTTTTTTGTAAATCACATTTCTCATACAAGGTTTGATAATATCACTGACGTGAATAACTCCTAACCTTTCGGTATGCATAGCCTCCATTTGGCTTCTTCGGAACTGAAAATAGACCTCCTCATTAATATCATCTATCTTTAACATGATGAATAATATGAAGAGTGTTATATAAGTCTATTGAAGTCCTCTTGATTGACAGTCACATTCGCTGCATCCATCTGGAGATGAATGTAGTTTCTGATGGTGTTCGCAAACATCACATTTGCCACCGACCGTATTTGTTAAATTTGCCATTAATAACTCTCCTCAATGGTGAAATTAAAAGTTTTCGTTTGTTCACTCATGTCACCATCACCGTCAAATATCTCTACTTCACCCTCCCAAATACCTGCTTTTTCTATTGTTACGTCAGATGCTGCTAGTCTATATGAGACTATTCCGTTTGGTCTGTCCTCAAATACCAGTACACCGTCTATTATAAGGGTTCCATCTGGCTTCCATACCTTCCATTTACCTGTAGTGTATGTCATATTATCTTGTAGAGACTTTTTGACATTGTTAGAATCCACTATGGTGATGGTCAATACTGCCCTGTTTCCCACTTTTACAAAGAACTCTGTGGCTCTTCCTGTTAAATTCATGCTCATCGGTCTACTCCTTTGGTTGTCTCATCTCGTTTAAATAGTTTTACATCGACTGCTCTTGCGAATGTGCCTACATCTCTGGTCGTTCTGTTAAGACCATATCTTAGTACTTTTACCAATGAATGTACAGCATTTACTGTTTCACTAATAATTACTACCTTTCCTATTGCACTTTCCAATGTCTCTGATGATGACATACTTTCACTGATCATTCTGACCATGACTCTAATTCTTCCTCTGAACTGAGATACGTTTACAGTATCGTTGTTGGTTAAGAATATACGTTTAAAGTAATTCATTGACTCTGATGGTACTATTATATCTGCAATCATTCTGACTATGTTTCTTATCCTGCCTCTAAAGTCTGTTACTCCAACACTGTCATTTCTAATCCTGTTAAGTACTCTGACTCTGTCATTGACTTCTAATAATGTGGTAACCTCGCTTATCATTCTGTTGATTAACTTGACTCTGACATTGGTTTCGACCAATGATATACTGTCACCAATCATTCTGACCATGACCTTAACTCTGCCTCTGAACTGAGTAACACCTACAGATTCGTCTCTTATTCTGTTAAGTACTCTGACTCTGACATTGGTTTCAGATGGGGTGACTAACTCACTGATCATTCTTACAATCTGTCTTATTCTGCCCCTGAACATGTCAATGGCAACACTTTCTGTAATCATACGGTTAATCAATCTGGCTCTATTATTGGCTTCACTTATTGACAATATGGCACTGTCTATTCTGTTGATTATTTTTGTTCTTGTGTTAACTTCTGCCAATGACATACTATCACTAATCATTCTAACTATGGTCTTAATTCTGCCTCTAAAGTCACTTACAGATACTGAGTTAGATATTATTCTGTTGATGAGTTTAACTCTGTCATTTACCTCTGACATGTTTATAATATCACTAATTACTCTAATAATCTCCTTAATCCTGCCTCTAAAGTCATCTACGTTGACACTTTCATCTCTTATTCTGCTAAGTGTTCTAACTCTATCATGTGCTTCTGTTAATGATACACTTTGACTTAACATTCTAATCATGGTCTTGACCCTGTCGTTAATCTCACTGATTGACAACGAGTCAGATATCATTCTGTTTATCACTTTGACTCTGTCATTTATTTCACTGATTGACAACGAGTTGGATACAATTCTATTGATTACCTTGACCCTGTCGTTGACCTCACTGATGGATAAGTTGTTGCTAATTATTCTAACGATATCTCTAATTCTTCCTCTAAAGTCAGCTACATCTACACTGTCCACTATATGTCTTAATAATACTCTAGATCTGTCATTGACCTCACTCATAGACATGTCGTCAGACAACATTCTGATAAGACTCTTAAATATACTAGTAACTTCGCTTACTGCAACACTTTCTCCTATTGCCCTTACAACGTCTCTAATTCTTCCTCTAAAGTCATCTATAGATATGGATTCACTTCTAATTCTGTTGAGTACTCTTACTCTAACTCCTTCAGTGGTAGTAACCCATTGGAATGTTTCAGTTTGGAATGTTTGTAATTTCTTTATATTTACTATATCACTGACCATTCTGTTCTTGCTCATCACTGTTATTGGGAAGTTGATATAGAACACTGTTTTACTAAACACGTTGCCTTGGAATTGACTGATACCAGCGTACACCGTTTCTACAATACTTCTAATCAATGCTCTGCCTGTTCCTCTAAAGTCAGCTATGTTGACGGTTAACTGTACAGCCTTGTTCAATCCTCTGGTAATATTATTAGTTACAGTCATTCCTATTGAATCTGAAATCATACGGTTGATTGACTTGGCTCTGCTTACCACATCTGTCATGTTAACTGTGTCAGAAGCTGTAATAAAACGGTCTCTATACGTATTAAAAGTGTCACTGATATTGGAGACTTCACTGATGATTCTTCTAATCAATCTGCCTGTTCCTCTAAAATCATCAACGTTTACAATGTCAGTTATTGCACGACCAAGCAATCTACTCCTATCAGAACTGAGTGTTATACCAACAGTGGCAGAATATACCCTGCTGATTAGTTTGCTTCTGTAGTTTGACTCTGCCATGCCAATTGTTTCATTGATTATACGCACCAAGATGGCTTTTACCCTGTCAGCAACCTCTGTAATGCCTATGCTATCATTGACAACTGCACCTCTGCCTCTGAGTTTGAGACTTGACAGTGTGATGTTTATGATATCACTTACTGTTCTTGCAAGTACCCTACCAGTTCCTCTATAATCAGCCGAGTTTATAGTTTCTGATATCATTCTTGCTAACATTCTTGAGGATGATATTATGTGAGACGAACTTATAGTCTCTATTATTACCCTAACAATGCTTTTTCCTGACGTCGACTGGAACACATTGACATCAGCCATGTTGTCTTGGAATACTGTGAGTGAAATTTCATATCCTTGGAATATACCCCTGCCATTGCCTGTGAATACACCACTGACATCAAACACATCATCTTGAAAGTTTGCAATAATTTTTTGAAACACGCCTATTTGGAATACAGCACCAATGATTTTACGAAATACTGTTTGGTAGGCATTGCCTGCATATACACTGGCTTGAAATACCTTCTTAGTACCTAATAATGTCTGAGCCTGATAAGTGTCTTTTTGACATACAGTCTCTTGGAATACTGCTCTAAGAGCCATTTAGGCTATACCTCTGTCCAAGTATTGTTGTATAGAACGTATTCTTTATTGGTATCGGTTTCATAGAAAATTGAGCCATCTTGAACATCTATTGGAGATGTTGTTGTATTTGTATCGGGATAGAACTTGAGATTGTCAATATATCCATCACTTCTTGATTCATACTGTGGTTGTGATCCTTGTAGCCAAGACTCGGTGTGAAAGTATTTTAGTCCTGTTAATGTTAGACTTGTAAATTCTTTTGAATTTGTTGATGTAACATAATCTGAATTTGATGTCCATGATACTTTGTAAGTTGTAGAATCTGTCTTTTTAATTTCAACATAATATATTGTGTCATTACTAAATGCAACATTAGGGGTTTGCTGTTGTGTTAAATCATCATCATTAGCTGCTCTCATCTGTAATGTTCTAGTATTTGCATTTGGATCAAGTACAGCACATTGTAGCATTATGTGAGAACGACTTGAAGAATAATTTCCATTAACTCCAGAAGTGAAATCATTATTTGAACTTATTCCAAAAGTAGTCAAACAGTCGTTATTTGAATTTGTTCCACCTGTTACAACAATTTCAAAACGTAGCAACCATTTACTATATCCATCTAAGTTAGATACCCCTGAAATATCAGATGATAGATCATAGTTATAACCCTGACCTGTACTTGCAATTCTACAATCCCAACTTAATTTATCAGATGCAATATTCCAGTATGATGTATTTGATGGGCTTTTAGTCCACCCTGTACTGCTTGAGAAATTTTCATCTGTAGTTGCCGCAGATTGTGTCTTTTCAGAACTTGTTCCTCTTATCCTATTTCCTGCGAGGTATTCTACCATTTTAACTCTACCTCATTTCCACAACTGCATACAACAGAAGTTTTTCCCTGTTCACTTCTATTGGTCATTGAATTACCACATTTATCACAAGTTCCCTTTTTAAGATGAACATAGTTCCAACATGGCTCACAGTAATGATATTGCATTATGATATATTGTTCATATTCGTGAGCTCCTAGTGTTGCCACTTGGCATTTATCACAGAAATATTTTTCCCCCTCGTTTAAGTGGTCATAGTATTCTTGGCTCATTATAATCCCCACTTACCAGTTAGATAATTATGTAGACTTGAAATTTCTGTTGCTGAAAGGACTCTATTATATGCAATAAGTTCTCCCTGTTTAGCATTTGAATATCCACCACCTGTAGATTCTGCTCCCACTAGCCAGTTTACAAGATTTTCAGAAAAATTTACGGTTCCAGAAGTTCTGTCTATACCATCAATGTAAACTTTAGAAGATGAGCCATTTCCAATACAGACAATAGTACGCCATGATCCGTTTAATCCTGAAATTGCTGGAGAAGTTATGGCAGATCCAGAATTTTCAAGTGTCAAAGTTCCAGTATTATAAGTTCTTAATTTAGCACTTGTAGGAGATGTCGAACTAAACATTGACGTATTATTATCTGCTGGAACTACACAAGCCAATACTATAGAATAACCTGTTGCATTTGACATACTTGTAAATGTTGAAGCCATGTATCTGCTTCCAGCAAAGTCAATAACACCTAAAGAGTTTTTATCATTAGCAACCCATAGTGGCTGAGCTCCACCTGTTGCCTGTACCAGATCAAATCCATTTGAAGTTTTATCAGCTACAGCAGATATTCTGTTAGATGAATCTTTTGTGATAGTAGATATATCACTAAAATCATACCATATTGTTAATCCTGATGTTACAGGAAATTCTTGAGTCCAAGTAGCAGTTGTTATTTCATTTTCTAATTTATCTCCTGTTACTGCATCATAATTATAATATCCAGCAAAATCTGTAGTAGATATTGATGAAGCTAAAGCACCTGTTCCTGAATTATATAATGAAGTTACTTCACTAGATGTAAGAACTCTATTCCAAATTCCTGTATCATCTAACAATCCATCATAATATCCATAACTGCTTGGATCTGTAGAATGTCTACCAATAACAAAATTACCATTACTTGCATTTGTGTTTGGATTTGAAAATGTTGCTGTATCTTCTTGTGATCCATTGATATATAATTTTACAGTATTAGATCCAAAAGTCATAACTACATGATACCAAGTGTTATTTGAAAATGTAGTAGTAGAATTAATATCTGTAAACCATGCGTTACTAGAAGTTGTAAAATTAACTCGTAATAGACTTGTATTTTTTATTGCAATACTTATACCTGTTCCGTTAGCTGCACTTGTAGCCATACTGTCAAATATATAATCTCCATTACCATGTATTGAGGACATATTTCTTGGTCGCATCCAAAATGATATTGATCCACCTGTATTGTCATGTAATCCATTAAATTTAACAGATGTTACAGAACGTGATGTAGAACCATTAAAGTCATAACAACCTGTTCCTAATTTTTCATTGGTTGTATCTAGTGTTATATTTGAATTTGTACCATCTTTAGTAGTGTCTTTACTAACATCAAACCAATATCTCTTAGCAGTATCTTTCTCTACAAATATAGAATTATCTTGTACGTTAGTTGGTTTATTAGCTTGCACTCCAAAGTCAAATTCATAATCAGCACTAGAATATGTGCTAGTACCATCATCTATTAAAATATCATCAATGGTTAAATCAGGAGAACCACCATTACTATCAACCCTATTTGCAAAGAGTATGTACTGTAATCCAACAGTTGTACTAGTGCAAGTTCCTGATGCAGTAGCTACAGTTGATCCTGCATGACTTCCTGTTCTAACTGTGCAAGAGTATGCAGTTGCAGAAGTTCTTTTTATTTCTAAAAAGTAATCTGTATTACTTGCCCAACTATAACTGGCTAGGTTATCTCCAGATGCGGGTATAGTAGCACCATCAGAATCTACTGACCTAAGTTGATTGTCTCCTGTTAATATACAAGTACCAATAAAGTCTTGTGTTGTATTTTGAGCTCCTCCTGTTGAACTCATTCCTGCAAAAAACTGTGCTATACCACTTGCAGTAGAAAATCTAAATGTGCAACGAAACACCCATAACGTATCGCTAAGTGCTGTTCCCAAATTGTAGGTAATATGATCGTCTGTATTATCATTTTTCAAATCCCAATCTATTTTTTCAGTTGTTGTATTAACATTTATGTAAGTTGAATCACTTGTAACCCAACCTGAATCTCCAGCTACATCAGCTAATCCTACAATTCGTTTACTATCTTTGTATTCTATGGTCATGTTCCAAGCTCCTTCCATACTGGAGATTCAGCAGTTGTTATTCCATTGTAGAATTTTATATCATCTACATATCCATCCATAGCATTGACATTTTGTTGTCTACCATTAACCATTATATAACGTAGGTTAGCAGGTGTTCCAGCCATAGTTGTAGTTTTTTCTTCTAGTAGAGTTGTCATGGC
>ENA-OREN01001928-OREN01001928.1-marine-metagenome-genome-assembly--contig:-NODE-1928-length-22572-cov-8.549856_pt1 | contig 22572 bp, 30 predicted proteins | sample MGYA00248624_ERZ508555 | MGnify/ENA primary metagenome ERZ508555 (study PRJEB26222, sample SAMN06267773) | marine metagenome | isolation source: Saanich Inlet, British Columbia, Canada | place...
GTCACCAACAGTATGGGTGTCGTTTACAGAGGGAGAGTCAGGAAAGTTTATAGCCATTATGCTGTCTCCAATGTTTCAATGCGGGCCGTTAGTGCGTCTATCTGTGTTTGTTGGTCTTGAATCGCTGACACCAGCAGCGGCACAAGGCCGATGGTGTCTAGTTGCTGAGGGACGATGCCCTCAAAGGCTGGTTCGTCTTCGGTCGCTTCAACGGTCAGAAGTGCGCCCTCGTCGCCATGCACTAGCGATGGCATAACGGCGGCTACCTCGTCGGCGATAAATCCGGCCTGTGTGCCTAGTTCGGGTGACGCTATCCACTTGAACGAGCGCGGTTTTAACGATAAAACTTTTTCAAGGCCCAGTGGAATGTCTACTATTTCAGTTTTTAGGCGACGATCAGAAGCGGACAGGTATTGAACGCCCGCCCCCCAGCCTTTAATGTTGCCGTGTTCCGTTGAGGTTGAATCTACGAACTGGATAAAGTTCGTGCCCGGTGAAGGTGAACCCGCCTTGACTTGGATCATGTGGGCGGTGCCTGCTCCTGCCGTTATTCGTGCTGCGTAAGCGGTTCCACCTTCACCCGCTACGTCAAGGCGCACCGTCGGCGCAGTAGTACCGATACCGACTTTGCCTGCTGAACTGATGTTAATGTGGTCGGTTCCGTTGGTGCGTATTTTCAACGAGTTGTCATTGTGGTCATAGTTGAACCCGCCAGCAGACTGGGAACCAGAATCACCAAAACGGATGTAACCATTCTTATCGGTACCCGACCCGATAAGAACACCCATGTCATCAGCCGACTCAAAGATGATGTGGTGCGATGCAGATGGGGTCACCCCCGAATCAGACTCCTCAACATGGAGAATCTTCAGCGGCGCAGAAGTACCGATACCGACTTTGCCGTCGGATTTAATAACCATCCGCTCCACACCTAAAGTATCAAACCTTATCGTGTCATCATCTGTGCCCTCTTCGACCTGAACCTTCGTATCCGCATCATCATCCTGCAAAACAAGACGAGAGGTAACAGAAGCAGAAGCACCAACCTCAACCCACTGAGAAGAAGTCCCATCCGCATAATAAACCAACGTACGACCCGTATCAGTTTCGTACCACAAGTCACCAGCATCAGGAGAAACAGGAGCCGTATCCGACGTAGTGATAGAACCACCACCACCCGTTACCTGCTGCCAAGCCGCACCAGACCGGAAATAAAACGCATCATTAGTCGTATCAACCGCCAACGCACCATCAGCAATCGTCGCCGTAGGCGCACCAGCAGAAGTAGACGTAATTAGGCCAGCGGCAGCCTCAAGAGTGTCATCAGTCTTCAACGCATCAGCAGCATCACGATACAAGTTAACATCGCCAGTAGCGGCACCAGAACCCCAAGTGACCTTACCACCAGCATCAATTGAAAGACGGGATTGAGTGTCTCCATCTACCTTGGTGCGAATTGCTTCAGAGGAAGCGGAAGCCAACTCGTCTACAGATACAACGGTCTTGAATGATCTAGCCACGGCCTCAACCGTACCCTTTCTTTAACAGTGCCCCTCAGGGCGCTTGTTTTTGTTAGCCGATGATAACGACTCGGTAAGCGTTCGTTGCTGGAGCGGAGGCGAAGCCGAGGGTCACAGCGTTGGTGCTTGTCCGGTCAATATCACACATGATTGTCTCTTTGGTGGAGGCGTCGTACACCTCAACCACTACATCGTCGGTGCCCAGAGAGTGGGTCACCGCTATAGAGGTTGCGGTGCCGTCGCCAATGGTGCTGGCCACTTTAGTGGTAGCGCCGAGGTTACTGCGAGCAGCAGCAGCGGTAGTCGCACCAGTGCCGCCGTAAGCGACTCCAATGGTGGTACCTTGCCACGTGCCTGTGGCAATCGTGCCCAAAGAGGTAAGGGAAGATGCAGTGACGCCAGACCCTAATGTGCTAGAAGAAAGTACCGAGGTACCGTTAATGTAAACGGCTTTACCAGAGGCCAGATCAATGTGATCTGATAGTGTCCACGCATCGGTAGCATTAACCCAGTTAATAGTTTTATCGGTTGCGCCTTTAAGAGTAATACCACCACCATCAGCGGTAGTGTCAGATGGGGTAGCCACGGAACCAAGTTCAAGGTTCTTATCCTCAACGGTAACGGTAGTAGAGTTGATTGTAGTAGTAGTACCATTAACAGTCAAGTCACCAGCGATAGTTACGTCATCAGGTAATCCAATAACGAGGGTACCTGCGGCATCCGTGTATGTCACGTCTACCTCGTTAGTAGTACCAGAGATAAGCGCCCCAGAGACGTCCTGAACGGCCTCAGTGAAGTCAGAGACAGCGGTGGACGCAATACTAATAGAAGAGTCAGCGGCGGCTGTTAAGCGTCCCTGAGCGTCTACCGTGAAGGTACCTACAGCGCTAGCAGACCCATAAGAGGCAGCGGTAACAGCGGTGTTAGCAATATTGACGGTAACAGTACCAGAGGTACCACCACCAGATAAACCAGTACCAGACGTGACGCCAGTAATATCGCCCTGTTGAGAGACATCTACCCACGCAGACCCACTATAAAAGTAGAGACTGTTGTCTGTGGTGTTAAAGTATATTTGACCGTCAGCGGGGGAGGACGGTGCGGAAGACAAGTTCTGAACTTTGGCGTTCTGAAGTTCATTCTTGTTCAGGTCTATGTTAGTTGCGAACGTCATTGACATTGCGGGGTACTCCTAAGAAAGGTAGGCGGTTCCACCAAAGGAACTACTAAAGTTTATCACAAGTTGGTTGACCGAGGAGTAGGTCACATTACCCACTACCTCAGTACCCCCACTATCAATGACCTTCAAACCACCGGGTCGGTATCCCAGATTGTGTACAATAGTCCACTCGTTGGAGGCTGCCCCTTGCGTGTGTTTATGCGCCCCAGACTGAGGGATTGTGAGGTTTAGCGTTTGATTTGGAGCAGTGCCTGTTATAGATGCGGCAGCATCAGTAGAAGACTCCCCCACACCGACAGTGCCAATGGACAGGGTGTTGCTTGGTCCCGGTAGCCCCGGAGAGTTAATAGTTAGGGAATCTCGTCCACCCTCACTAATAGTTAGCGTGTCTGTTTTACCTTCAGTAACAACGGTTGCTGTTTTTGTTTTGGTGACGATTATAGTATCAGCCATGTGTCACCCTTTAGGTTGGTGGTGAAGATACAGAAGATTCAACTACTAATGTGCCTTTAGCGAGTAGGTCCCAGTCACCGACAGAGTCTTTGACAAACAGGTCAAAACTGTGGCTACCTGAAACAACCGTGTTCAAATCAGAAATGTGTAAGTCAATGGTAGCGGTGACATCGGTGGAGGTGGTTAGGTACCCCCGCTGTGTGCCATCCGTAATAGCGGCGATAGTCGCTTCGTCGGGGGCGGTAGCGTACCAACGAATGTCTAATACTGTGGCACCTGCACTGTCTTTGGCCTGCATGTAGGCATCTGATACGGTCTGTAGGTTGCTATCAGAGTCTTTCCACGTGAAGGTGCGACGAAAGTCTGTGTTTTGGTAGTAACGAAGTTCCATTGCTTTGGAGTCCTCCTCGGGGGTCACTCGGTCAATAGCAACAACGTTGACTAGACCTTTGCTCACTTGTTTATCGTTGTTGGAGCAGACAGCGAACACGTCGTAGGCTAGTTCCCCTACCGGTAGTTCTTTTGTTTGCTCTGCGGTTAATGTTAGTTGTATGGCTGGCTCACCTGTTACGGTGGTTGTTATTTCTACCATAGAGGTTGTGCCAGTCTTAATAAAAGCACGAGGAGAGGACGGAGCGACCACTCTACGTGACCGCCTATCCTTTAATATAATCAATCTCTCCCAAGGGAGACCTTGAACTATGTCGTAGTTTACGTACCATACCATGCTCTAGTTTACCACTAATCTTGTCATCGGGAGAATCGTTTGCGATTAAAAAACTTACCTCCACTTAGACCCTTGCTTTGCCTACCTCCCAAGGGTGTTTTTCTAAGTCTTGGGCCTTGTGGTCCTATAGACTTTATAAACCCTTGTTCGGCTTCTCTATAGACCGTGGACTTGCGAGCCTCCATATTGTTGTCTACCACCGAATCCGGCAAGAGTGGTTCGGCCTGTCCCGTGTGTGGGTTTCTAGGTGGGTTTGCCTGTCTCTCATGAAACTCCTGCACCTTCATGTCAGTTTGGTTACTCCACGCTTTCTTCCAAGACTCATGCTCCCTTGGGTCTGGGGCATCTGGCTGGGGGTTGGTAGTTATACGTGGGTCAGAGTCAGGTGGTGGTGGAGGTGGTGGAGGTGGTGGACTTGGTGTCTCTGGAACATACGGGGGAGGTTCTGGTATGGGCTGTCCCGTGTGTGGGTTTATAGGTCGCTGTGTATTGCTCTGTGGGGCTGACCGGCGGGTGTCTTTTCCTAGTGGCATGATTTAACTCTACTTTTGCCCGTGCTGTAATACATTTACGTCATAACGATTACCACCGAGGCCGCTGTCACAGGTGGGACAACTGGACTTGGAGAAGTACCCTTCGTTATCTCCGTACTCATCTGAGTTTGGGTGAAGAGAGTACTTTCCACCTTCTGTGTACCTGTCTAACCCACCACCTATCTCTGCGATACGGTTAGTGCGGTCTGGTCCCTCTTCCATATAGTCTACTGCGTTTTCAGCGCCATATTCATTACCAATGTAGCAGTCATCACATACACCTATAGTGTCTACGTGCTTAATCTGTGATGCCCGTCCAAGGGCGTGGTGTGGTTGGTCTTTTCCTAGTGGCATGATTTAACTTTCCTGTTTTGGAACGTCGGGGTAGTTCCACGGGTGGTTTACCATATCTTCGTCCGTGTTGTCCGGGCTGTATTGTGGACTGCCGTCACCCCGTGGTGATGGGTCATTGTACCCGTCTCTGGCAATACCATAGTAGGAGTCAAACTTTGAACGCTCTGATTCAGTGTCAATATCGTAATCCGGGTGGTCCCAATCACCATCATATAATGGGTGCCTAGTGGCCTCTATTGCTATATCCCCTTGATTCGCCAACCGGTGTTGTTTTGCTGCCCCTTCGTCGTTCCACGGTTGGGGCATTTCCGCATACCGTGCGTGTTCCTCGTAGTCATAACCGGGCTGATTAGGGGAGAAGGATCCGACATAGTTGAGTGCTTCTGTGGCACCCTCTGAGACAGTACCCCCGTGACCCATGACTACAGGTTTTCCATTTCTCGTATAACGATCAGACGCCCCAGTGTCCTCAGGACCAGTACCATATATGTCCCCCGGAGTTTCATCTTCTTCAAGGTAAGGGTTCGCTGGGGTTTCTTGCATCATTCCAGCAATCTCTGCCTCTTGGGCGTCAGCATCATAGTCTTCGTTAGATACCTCTTCCTGACGACCTAATAGTTGAGCCATGCGATCTAAGTTTCGTGGCTGTCGGCCTGAGCCGTCTCGGTGGGTGTCTTTTCCTATTGGCATACTGGTTCCTACTTAAATAGTTGAAGTTTTACTTCCCACGCACCAGTGTTGGTGCGGAAGATGTCTAAGACGGTCACGTTAGGGTAACCCATTGCTTTGGCGAGGCTAACGGCCTGTCGCCGCCCATCCTCAAGCATCGGAGTGTCTATGGTGTACGTAACTATCATGTTTCCATTGTACTACACATTCTAGCGTATTGGGCATGCCCCGGTAGCACACTCTTCATCAAGTAGTAGACTTTCTCCACCGTTAGGGACGAGCCTTTCGTGTGACACTTTTTCCATGAGCGCATGGTAGTCCTCTTCTTTGATCTCTTCTAGGGGTGCTTGGGCGAACCCATGTTCAGATAGTGGCAAGAAGGACACGGACTTCATTCCGTCCCAGTGACCCTTGAGGAACTCTCTCACGTCATCTAGTTCTTCGGGCTTGAAGTAGATGGTCACGGACACAGCATTATCTGCCCACACGGTTTGCATCGTGCACTGTAATTCTAACTGTTGTATCGCTGATGTGTCGCTGGCCATAAGAGTGCCCTCCGGGAACTCACAAGGGAACTCAACTACTTTAGAGTTCGTGGACTCTGTGCCATCTAGATTAAGCACCGGTTCAACGTGGTACCCCATACCAGCACAGTACTGAAGCAGGGGGTCACCAACAGACATACGAACACGGCGAATATGGAAACGGGAGAAACCGGGGTGTACCCCCGGAGTTACACCAGCGAGTAGTGAGAGTGTTCCAGAGGGCTTGACCGTAGTGAGCCTCTTGGACTCTGGCCACCCTCGTATGTCGGACCATTTCTTGTCAAAGGCATAGAGAGCGTCATAGGCCGCTGCTAGCCAAGATACTTTGTCTAGGGCTTGGGTAACTCCCGTGACACCAAGACCAAGTCTCATGTTCTTTGACGTGATCTCGTCCGACTCTCGGTCAAGGTACGGCAACGCTGCAACCGCTTTCTGTACCTTGTATAGCAAGCGAGCCACATCACGTAGTTCTTCCTCACTGCTTATGTTCGGCAAGAATATCTCAGCGAGGTTACAGGACTCTCGGTTAGCAAGAGGAATCTCGGCGCAGGGGTTAGTTCCAACAATGGACTTGTCTATTTGTATTTCTCCAGTGCGACCAAACATGCGGGAAGCATTAAGGTTGAACATCCCGTAAGGCTCACCATTGCCCCTGTAGCCGTCCCAGAACTGCTCGGGTAGGTCATCCATAGAGGAGACCACTACAGAGTTGTTGGACATGGCTCGGTGCATTGGGAGGGTACCGAGGTCCCAACGCTTGGCGTTTAAGAAGTCAGTATCGTCCGGTAACCCGAGAGAGATTTCAGCGCTACGCCGCACGTTACCAGCGACCACAATGGACCCAATAATGTTCCCGATGTCAAGAACTTCCACGGACGTGAGGTGGCGACCTACCGCCCCATTTAGTACTCCCGTAATCTTGTCAATGCCCTCAATTAAAATACCGGGGCCAGATGCGGTACCACCGAAGGTTTTGATGGGTGCTCCAGCAGGCCGTATAAGGCTCGTGTTATAAGAAAGGCACCTCGGGTCATCTTGGTCCCCGAGGTACGTCCTGAGGGCATGTACGAGCGCCTGAGACCATCCCTCACGCTTGTCCGGTATGATGTAATCTGCATCTGGCGCATTGTTGTGTTCCACAATGCCTTGGCGCACAACTCCGAGGGCCTCTGGGTTAGTTACCGAGAAACCAACACCTCCACCCAACATGAGCCGATCAAACATCCAAGCGAAATCTTCGGGCCGGTGCATGTCCACGAACCAGCAGTTGTTCAGGCTGTCCCCACCGAGTCTACTTACATTCTCAGTCCCTAGTTGCCAAAGCATGCGTCCACCCACGCAGGCTTTAAGGTTGAACATGTAATCAAACAAACGCTCAGATTCTTCTTCCGTGAGTCCTGCGCCAATGAACTCAGCACCATCCACAACTCGTTGCAGGGTCTGCCACCACTCCTCTGTGGTGTTTGAGGTTTCATCCACAATACGAGCGTAGGTGCGTTTATACACAACGTAACCGAGACCTCTGAATCCCCAAGGTGGGGTTTTGTCTTTGTACGGGTTCAGGAAGTCTTCTGATAGGGCCACGGTTGCTCCAAGCGGTAAAGGGGTGGTCTCCTATCATACCAAACTCAGAGCAAGTTTGGTCACCGTCGGGTCATAACTTCATCACACTTTTGGATTGTTACTATTGTCACAAAAGGGTCACGCCCGACAGGGCGTATTTAGTCTTTAGGTATGTCTCTAAGTATCTAGTCTGATATACATGACACCAGTGACTAGGTGGAACCTCTCACATGGTCACCAGTGACTAGGTGGAGCACTTCCACTATGACACCAGTGACTAGGTGGGATTCTTAGGTATAGGGTTCCACATGGTCACCAGTGACTAGGTGGGATTAACCTAAAACGCCACGCTCACCCAACTGTGTCTCATCCTCATCGTTCTCAGAAAGTGACCGGAGGTACTCACTCAAGGCCGCCAGTATCCGAAGTTCTCTTCGCTCTTCTGGGTACATTGACTTATTCATTGAGAGTGCCTTGTTCTGGGGACCCACTACGCTCATTACGTTCACTCTTCATTGCTTCTAGTCTTCCAAGGTATTCGGACTGAGCGTTCTTGCCAGCCTCTCCCATACCTAACTGATCCAGTCCATGCCGTACCGACTCGTGTTCATCATATAAATGCCCTAGTAGGTGCGTGTCTAACTTCTTAACAGTCCCCAACCGTTCTTTGTACGGCATCTCGTCCATTTTCCTTCTGCCCTCATACCCTCCCACAATGTGGGTGCCTTCATCCACCTTGTCGGTAGCCGTTATGGTGTCACTTATGGCCCTTCTTACCTCTTTTTGCCGTCTAGGCCCAGCGGGAGCGTTCCAAAGGTCAAAACGATCTGGTATGGCATCAGTTTTGTCGGTTAACCCTTGAACTATCCTAGATGCCCCATACAGGGCAGCCATCGTGTCTGTGGCCTCATCCTGTTCAGATGCAGTGTGCCAGTACTGCTCGCCCCAGTGCTTGCTCTTCGTGCTGTATCCGGTACCACTTAAGTCCTCGTGCCTCTTGGGGTTGTGCTGTGGGTCCAACTCCCTGTTTAACTTGTCAGCGTAAGTGACTTGCCTATCTCTGGTTCCATCAGCGACGCCCTCCTTGACTGGATCAATATCGTAGTGTCTAGTGCTTTGCTCGTAGGGAAGGGCACCAAAGTTGCCAGAGAGGTCCACGTTAGGGTCCCGAGCGTGGCCATACTCGTGGGACAGAGTGCTCTGACTTGGGTGGTAGACTTCAGACTGTGTGTACACCGTGGACTCTTCAAGGTCTGACGTTTTGTCCCTAGTGTGCCACTCATATTTTGTTCTACGCCAGTCTCCAGTCCTCTCCGACTTCACGAAGTCCTCGCTTTCTATAGCGTCCCCTATGATGTAAGGCTCTGCCTGAGGTGTGGGGGCCTCCACACTACGCATACCCCGTGTCATCGGGGCGGCCCCCCGTTTTACAAGCCGGGGGTCCTGAGGTACATCCACTTCGTGCCTATTCGTGTACCCCCCAAACTGTTCGTCCTGCACGTAGATGGATCCTCGTTTTGCCTTACCCGAGCCACTAAATAGGTTTGACTCGTACCCTCTTTCGTTTAGATGATAAAGAGTTTCTACGTCATCGTGGTAAGGGGACATATCATAACCATCGCCCAGACCCGCTGCCTTCCTGATCTCCGACATCCCTTTATCCGAGAAGCCAGCCTCGGACTCACCTGACTCTCCCCGCTTACCCACATATTTGTGTGCTATTTTCTCGTCAGTAACAGAAACCTCATGACCCGTATCTGGGTGCCTAAACGTGGCGGCCTGTAGGTAATCATCTGCAAAATTACGTTTGTTAGGTAGCGAATCATGGTACTCCCCCTCATGGTACCCCGGCTCCATTCGTCCCTTCACATTCTCTGCTAGTTTGGAGTACCAGTTGCTGTTCCACTCAGCGCCCTCACTAACAGCATCAGAAGTGGGACGAGACATCGTTCTGGGCTTGTAACTACTCTCTACTTTTTGGGGGGCCGCAGCAATAGCGGGAGGGTTTCCTGAATAGTACGCCCCACCTAATCCTGCCCTTAGATTAGCCACCCGCACCTTAAGTCTACTTTTGCCCCCCTCAGGTCTAGTAAACTCGTGGATAGGCATGTCTAGTGAGGACATCTGGTCTAAAACAACCTTCTTAGTCCCAGCGTTACCCTGTATATCTAGTGCCTCTTTTATTCTACTGGTTCGTTGTTTAGGACTCACTAATGGATCTTTTGGTAAACCAGTAGCGGTGTAGGGATCAAACAACATGCCCTGCTCTGAACGAGTGGGCACCTGTGTGTTTTCACTTTCTGCCGCCCACCTAAGGTCGTTGGTGCGGTGTGTTTCTACCTCACCCTTGTCATCATGCCAGTACGTGTGTTCCCACTGCTTTCCTGTTAGCGCCATTACGCATCCTCTGGGAACGGGAGACTCTGTTGCTCTCCACGCTCCTTGGTGTTGTGGGAGTACCAGCGCTCGTGCCTCTTCATATAGCGTTCACCAGCATCTTCCCCCGCTTCTTGTAACCCAAGTTGTTCTAGGCCACTACGTACAGCGGCGTGTTTGGTATAGAGGTGCCCCAGTAGGTGGTCATTCTTATGTGCTGTGTTATTCACAAACTCGTTTCCTTGGCGCTCCTCCCCCTCCATCCATTTGGGTGTGTACCTCATACCGTGTCCGAGGGCGTCGTGTGTGTCGCTCACCTTTGTTTCGTCCCACAGGGCGTCCCTGCTTGGCACTGCCTTATTGTCACCTGACATTCCCTGCACTATCCGTGAGGCAGCAAATAGGGCGTGTCCTCCCCCTTTCACCCGTTGTCTAGGTGTCTGGCTCCATAGACCATTCTCTGTGGTGTACCCTGAGGAAGTCGCCAATCCACTAACTTCTGCCGCCCTGTCAATGTTTTTAGAGGGATCTAATTTGGACTCTGGGGTGTCCTTGTACGTGGTTTCTCTGTCCCCCGCTGCTTCAGCAACGCCCTCTTTCACTGGGTCAGCGTACCCATGCGATGACCACCTATGTTCATCCACAATGTTAGGGTCATTCTGGTGACCCAGTTCATGGGCAATAACACCACTATCTATTTTTCCTGATAACATGTCGGGGGCAATCGTAACCCCCTCCTCTTTATCGTAGAATCCTCTAGTAATATCCATACCACTCATTGGTATGCTCCTAATACGAACGCCCGGAGCGGCACCCTCAGGTAGCGGTGTTTGTAGATCCCTTATAGTGGCATCAGACTCATTTATATGCTTAAATACAGGGTGGTCCTCTGGCACCGCTGTTTTGTGCAATGGCGCTATTTCATATTTGTTGTGGATGGCCTCGGCTCGTGAAGACTCACTAACTAGTGGATCTTTACCACTTCCTGATCCAACGTGGGGACTAAACAACATGCCCTGCTGGTGCTCCCCGGTACTACCGTCATTTACGGGGTGACTAGTAGTTCTTCCATTATCGTCATGCCAGTATGTGTTTTCCCACTGTTCTCCTGATAATGCCACGTCAGCACCCCGGCTTATTGGAGGGTTTGTACATAACTTGGCCACCAGCGAAAGTGACAGAATCCAAACAGTCAGAACTAACGTTAATGGCCTTGCGTAGACTGTAGGAAGGCTTAGAGTGTGTTTGCTTCTGGTAGACCCCTCCCAAGGCACCACTCTGTGGATCTAACTTTGAAAAGCGACCACGGTCAGTTTTAGAACCCGTGTACTTAATACCATGCTGTTCACGATTAAGTTTGGCGATGACATGGGTATCCATGCCACCACGGTAAAGTCCACCCTGTGCTGTGTCTATGTCTGTACCATGAACGGTTCCGTCTACAGATGACGGTATATTAGGATTGCTCCGTTCACCAACGTTAGGGGTATCAAACTTGACACGCCTATCTTGGTCAATTCCACGAGCGTCGCCCATGAACTTGCCAGAGATGAATGTCTTACTCTCTACAGGAGCGCCATCTAAGGCCGCTATATGAGAGTCATAGGGGTCACCAGTCACTACATAACGTGGGTCAGTAATGGTGAAGTCGTTATCGTTACCAATATGCTTACCTTTGTTGTCCAGCACCTGCATAAAGTTAGATGCCTCGGGCACACGTACATCTGAACCTGATGCCCTATCTGATTCATTTTGGTTATGGAGAGACTCAAGGTTATCATCTTTGCGAACATTGATAGGCTCTAACAAGTGGCCCATAGGGGCGGGTAACCGACCAACAGGGCCTTTGATTTTAGAGGCCATTCTTTTCTGCGTTCTAGAGTCTATGCGTCCCATTACTGGCCCTCCTTGGGTTTGTACCATGTTCCATTGTCCGAGGTCATTCGTATGGTGTCTATCTCATCTTGGTGTACTAACTTTCCTAGTATAGGGTTATCCTTGTTGTCGTGACCGAGGACCTCAACCATCCCGCCGTGTGACCCCGACTCTCTACCAAGGTCAGAAAACCTAGCGTGGTCCTCTTCAGACTTGTCAAACGTAATGCCGTGGTCCCTCTGTAACACCTGTGCGATGTTTAATGGGTGACCACTAACCTGTTGGTAGCCCTCTGTGGGGACATCCTTGTGGACCCCTGCACTTAGCGTTCCCTGCCAGTGGTATGTTAGGCCCCGACCCAGCGTCGAGCCATCCTCAGACTTTGCTCCCTTAGGGTTTGCGTGTCTCCCTATCTCTAGTTTTTCCCGCTCAAGCGCCTTCCACATAGTGCTATATGACGTCTTGCTGCTCGTGCTGCGGTATTTAACGTCTGTCATTTCAAAGTCGTTACCGGAGGCGAAACCAATACCATTAATATCCTTTATAGCGTAAAAGGGGCGAGCCTCCTCATCCCCTGTGTCATAAAAATGACGTTGAGCATCTATATTTGTGTGCACCTGCATGATCTTCCCAACATCGCTTCCCTCTCCCTCGTCCTCTACGCGATTCAGTCGGGTCTTATGTAGTTGATTACCCCATTTAGTGCTATTGGCTAGGTACTTACTCATGACTCATGACTCATGACTCATAATTGCTTCTCTTTGCTGGTGTGCGCCTCCCCCGAGGGTCTGAAAGGAATGGGCGCTCATCAACTGTGGGTGTGTCATCCATAATGTCTATACGTCCGCTTCCGGGGTGTTCAGATGGAAACACTTTGGGGCCGTCGCCATCAAGTGTGGTGCTGGGGCCACTTGCGGCTTTTGCGATCTCGTGCTCCTCGGGTGTAAGAAAAGCAGGGGTACCATCACTCTTGGGGGTATCCCAAGGTGTGGAGGACCCTTGAGGAAGAGCACTAGGGTTTATGTGACGGGGCTGACGGTCGGCTCCGTTCCTGTGTGTATCTTTTCCTAGTGGCATGGCAGTTGCCTAGTCTTTTTTTAACTTGCTTTTAACCAAGTCAGTGGTTTTCCTCACACCACCCTTGGCCTTTTCAGCGCCAGACTTAGCCTTTTTAGCGCCCCAGTCCTTGGCCTGTTGTATCTGCGCTTGCCCCTCGGGGGTCTTTGCGTGGTCCTTGGCCTTGCCCACAGCGTATTTAGCGGCAGCAACACCAATAGCAGCCATGCCATTGGTTCCTTCATCTTCATACCCATCTGATGGGTGTGGCAGGTACTTGAAATCGCTCCCACCTTGAAGGCGTAGCGCTTCTATTCTCGCCGCCTCCCACGAATCAGTGCCCCAATCCGGGGGTAGCGGGTTTGCACTAGCACCACTAGGGCTTCCTGAAGACACCACCTGTGAAGACATCCCCTCTTGCCAAGGCTGCGCCTGAAGACTTGGAGTTTGCCAAGTGTCCTCTGCGGTCACCCCATGAGGGTCGTCATGACGATGTCCAGCGGCAGCAGCAGCGTGCTTGTCATGGTGGTGCATAGATTTACGTCCGTGTTGTTGGTCACGCTTGGGTATCATAATAGGGTTACCTTTTCTGTAAGTAGGTCTCCCTATAGAATACCAGACTTTAGGACACCGTTTCTTTGTCCTCAGTGGTAAGCAACAGACGGATGTCTAGAAGTAGGTCAGACATTGTTGATGTCTCTACTAGCCTGCGAGACTTGATGGAATCAAGCCCATCATCAATTAGTTCCCGCATAGCATCGGAATCAATAGGGTAATTCGTTTTGGATGTGGTCACCCGGCACCTCCCTTAGTATTTTGAATCGGGTGGAGACTACGTCCCCGTCTCCACCGTTCGGGTCATCATGTACACTAGCGTCAGTTGGGGACACTTCATACACAGTTGGCTTATTATCCATTGGAGCGTTAACCGAGGACTGGGTTGCGTAGAACTGGGCGTGGCTAAGATTGAAAGTGGCGTGGACTCTACCCTCATACCCAATGTCATAGTTACGCACCCCAGTGTCCTCCGCACCCGAAGGTGTTAGTTCGTCACCCTCTTTAAAATCCCACACACCGGCGGTGCCATGATACAGGGGTCCCCCAGACATTATATGAAGGGACCTTCGTTGTCACCCTCTTCATCACCATGCCAGAGGTCCCGGTAATCATCGTAGGGGTCGTGGTCATCTGCTTCCCTTTTTGGCGGGTTCTCCAAAGTAAAGCGTGCCTCCTTTACCCCCCTCCTTCCTATCTCTTTGTAAGGGTTGGGGGGTTCCTCAGGTGTAGGGGTATGGTCAAACAGGGGCATCTGGTTTGGGTTGACATGGTCACGGTAACTCATTTGGTCGCCTTGTAGTTCTTGTAGGGTGCCTTGGGCTTTTTAGCAGCAGCAGTCTTAATACCACCTCGGTACCCTTTAAACTGGGGCGCAGACAACTTCCGGTACTGTGAGGTGCGGTTACCTAACTTGTTCATACACAAGTATACCAGTAATCGGGTACACTGGTTAAATGCCAATGTACCAGTACCGTTGCTCGGAGTGTAAGGAAGAGGTGGAGGTCAAGCAGGGCTTTTACGAGACACCTCTCACAGTGTGCCCTTGTGGTGGAGAACTGTCTCGTGTCTTTTCTAGCCCCGCCATTACACTAAAGGGGTCAGGTTTCTATTCTACGGACAGTAGGACGGACCTAAAAAAAGGAGGGGACTAAGAGTGTATACTGTAGTACATGACTGAACGACAAGGCCAACTCTTCTCAGATGCTTCGTTCAAAGATGAACGACCCCCCATACTGTCTCGTGACCAGTGGAACAAAGAAAACAACGCACAGTACCACGGAACATTCAGGCAGGACTGGGGAGATGCGCTCTCTATACACGCTGGGTCTAAAGAGCAAGCGACAAGACGCTTGGCAGATGTAACACCTCACCTTAGGGGTTCCTCCCACTACGTTAACCGTGACCCCGCTCTGCTAGACAACTACAAGTTATCTTATTTCACGGGCGATGACGGCGATGAGTGGTCAGATGAGTTACAGTCTTCTGTGGATAGTATCACAAAGGTAGAGGGAACAGTACACGCTGTGTCCCATACTAAGAGTGGGAACACACCTATATCCGACAACGAGGCCAACGCTGCTGATGTGTTGTACCACGATGCTTGGGGAGAGTCCCCCACTAACACCGTCCTGTTGTCTTCCTCTATACAGGCCAGCGACTTCGGGTATGGACCACTGGACAACCCATCAGATATGGAGGATCTCCAAGAAACACACAAGGGCGTGGCTGATGCACTCGTTTCTCTAGATAAAGGGACTAGTGTTGAGTACCATAATCTAGGGGAACAAGTGACCGCTACCGGGGGACACAAAGACCCCCGTAACATCTCGACAATAATACCCCGTGGCTCTGGGAGTTTCCATACGTATGACCATTACGTACGTGACCACGAGTCGTCTACCCCGATTCAAAAAGACGCCGCCACTAGAAGGATTAACTCGGGCATGGCTGGTGCTGTTCAGTTTGATCATTCCGTAGTGAACCCCAGAGGCGTGAGCAGTCACACCGCTATCACTTTACCGGGGATGAACCTAGCGGGCGAGCCAACGAGGAACACCACAATAAAACGCCCCAAAGGGGAGCGCATGGAAATAGAGACGGGAATAGACATACCGTGAGTAAACTAAACCCAGACCAGTTTGATATGCGGATATCCCGCATACATGGTGGTGGTAAGCCCTTCTATAGTATTGGTGCGTTCGTTAATGACGAGCGCATTGGGGTAATGTCTTGGGGAACTAAAGCCATACGGGGTATGCACGTGGAAGAAGAGCACCGACGTAAAGGGGTAGCCACAGCCATGTGGGAACACGCTCATGAAGTTGCTGGTGCTCGCTCAGACATGCCCATGCCTAAACACTCAGGTGACCGAACAGACGACGGGGATGCGTGGGCACGATCTGTTGGTGGACGCTTACCTAGACGAGGAACCAAGGACCAATGAGCGCCCTAGAGATAGGCTAGAAGACTACCACTCTTCTCCCTCGGTAGCGCGTGTGTACTCGCTTCTGTGTATTACAGGAACTTCCCTGCTCGGGTCAATCGCCGCAGAAATAGCGATCCGATGGTGCCCCTCGTAGATCTCGGGTATTGTAAAACCGTGGTACACCTCTACGGGATTTAACACACCATGTTGTCGTATGGACTCCCCTATCCTCTCGGGGTTGCCGTCCTTGCCCGAAACCATGTATTGGTCCTCTCGCTCCTTTTGATCCCACAAGTCCTCGTCAGAACCACCATAGACAGCGTCACCGGGAAGCATACCCCTCAGTTCACCAGCGGGAAGGAACATGGCTAGTTGGTTTGGATGAACGTGGTCCGAGGCACTCATCAGCGTAGGAACTTTCTAAAGACCTTTGGGAAATTATCCTTGTTGTCTAATAGGAACTGCCCAGCCTCGTCCTCAGACATATCCGGCGAGGTGTTATCCCAACTATCGTTATAGCGATTATATTGTTGGTGTTGCCATCTGTTATCAGTGGTTGGCTCGCCGTGGACATCACGGGTTGGCACAATCCTGCTGTTGTGGCCAGCCGACCACACCCCTTCATCTCTAAAGGGGTCAAACATTGTCTTTGCCGATGGTGGTGGGTCGTCGGGCCTTCCCCAGTCGTCGTGTATCCAATGTATGTTGCGTTCCCACTGCACAGGGACCTCCGTATTGGGGTCAATATCGTTCGCAGCAGCGATACGGTGATGGCCGTCCCGTACTAGTGCCTGTGGATTAGCCCCTTCACGCATCTGTATAAGGCCCTCACCTTCCTGCTCCTTTAGGTCCGCTTGTCCAACCAGCCTGATGGGTTCCTCTATCTGCGCCCCACTGTTTAGGCTGTTCCATAGACCGCCCCCGTGTGGATTTTCTCCCGTGTCCGTCGTATATGGTTGCTTGGCTTCCTCCAACTTTCGTGCCTGTAACTCTTTAGTAGATTCTCCCTCAAGGTGCTCAAAGGAGTGAACATTGTATTGCTTAGGGTCCATGAGTTCACCAGCGGGAATGAACATCCGCAACTGCTGGTGATTTATATGATCTTTATATGACATGTCTATGCTTCCTCCCCCGGAGTGTAATAAACCCCACCGGGGCCTTTCTTCAGTGCCTTCATCTCTGTAATGGCCGTGTGAGCGTCTAGTTGTGTGGCGCTCCCCACATCTAGAGCGTGCCCAGTTGTGCCGGTCTTTTTACGCAGTTGCTCAACATATTTATGTTGCTTATAAGTAATTGGCTGACTGGACAGGTGGTCCTCACGCCGCTTCGCCCTACTGGCATCTTCGGCAACACGGTAGGCACGCATGTCCGAGTCGTACCTAGCAGTTGCCTCCTTACGGATAGGATCATTATGGGAGTCCACGGCAGTTACCTGTGCGTGCCACCCAGACAGTTCCGAGTTTGGTGACTTACCTAAGTTACTAACTACACTATGTAGGTCCCTTATCACGGTGTCTGCTGAACTGTTTACGTCAAAGGATGGAGACATAGCGTTAGGGCTAGGTGGATGGTCGGAGTCCCTAAACGTGTGTGTAGCCCCGTCTTTACCTATCACATACAAGTACTGCGAGTTGGTGCTTAGTGCATTGTGCCTCTCAGTCTGTAGTCCATGTTGAACAGCAATCGTTCTCACGTCATTGAGGCTAAGGGCAGGAAGTGTCTCATCATGTTCCTTCAGTTTGCTACTATCTAGATAGTCTTTATGCTGTGGTTCTTCCATCACGATTCCTCCCCGGACAAGTTTTTATATAAACTAGTCAACTCAGCGTTTGGTGTCTTCCCGAGGTCAGTAATGGCCATATGTAGCGCAGTAACCCAGTGCCGGTTGTGTGGGGACTCACCACCACCGACATTGTGCAGTTCGCCAGTGTCCATGTTGTTAAATGCCTCTGGGGGATCAGACTCACCGTGTCGCAAGACATGGCGACGTATAGGGGGTAGGTTCCCTCCAAAGACCCGAGCATTTTCCCCACGGTCACGAATGTACAAATGAGCCACACCATCACCGGGCATATACTCCTCACTCAAGTGTGCATCCAGACCGTGCTGGTACGCTAGACTACGAGCGTCCTGTAGTGGGTGAGGTCCAGAGTCCTTGTAGCCATTGCGCTGTGTCGTTTGGTTTACCCTGTTGGGCCATCTTGTTGGCCGCTTATCCGGCGGGAAGGCGGGGTCAATCCATCGCCCGTTCTGCATCCAGTCCTCTTTACTCGTCATATTGCACCGGTACCTCCATATTGGGGTTAACGTCATTAGCCGCAATTACTCGGTGATGGCCTTGGGACAACTTGTCACCCTCCATAAGAACGGGTTCGGCCACGCCATCCCTAGCGATACTTCGGTACAGGGTGTCACTCGTGTTGTCAGTGTACCACTCATCTTCGTTACTCTCCCCGTCCTCTAGGTCCGCTCTCGGGCCACCCGTCCTCTTAGTCTCTTTTAGTTTACGATCAACCATGTCTTCTTTAGTTTCTGTTCTCCACTCAGAATCGTGAGTTGACAGTAGCGTGTACAAACTGTAGTTCCTTCCAGAGTCCTTGTGGTTATCATCCACGTACGTCAGTTGTTCAGACTCGTTAAGACTATTCATAAGTTCCTTAGCGGGCATAAACATAGCGAGTTGCTGGTTGTTAAGGTGGTCTTTACTCGTCATAGCGCACCGGGACCTCCATGTTCGGATCAATGTCGTTCGCTGCCGCTACCCTGTGGTGGCCATTGACTAGGTACCCCTTACCACTAGACGCAGCGTCAGGGTCCAGCACCACTGGCTCTTGGACACCCTTTTCTTTAATACTGTCATAGATGTTGGTGTTGTTTGAAGTGTACCGGGTGGTTAGGCCCTTGGACTCTCTCAACTTGTCAACAAACACCGTGTCCGTGTTGTGGTCACCATGAAGATTATGGTCTACGTCACCGTGAATGAACTGCTCTGGGTCACGTAGTTTCCCTGCTGGCATGAACATGGCTAACTGGTGTGGGCTGACGTGGTCGCTAGATGACATTATACGTTAGGATAGAAGTACGTTACTGGAACGAACATATCTGGGTTAATGTCATCAGCGGCAGCCACCCGGTGATGTCCGTTGATTAGTAGTTCCTTGTCCTCTGGCTTCGGTAGGAGATGACTCGTGCTCGGGGCAGCGGATAGGATTACAGGCTCTCTGACTCCATGTATCTCTATGCTCTGGTGCAGGGTGAAGGGAATAGTTTGGGAGTATGCATGGGACTTAGCCTCACTAAGTTTAGTGTGAAAGAGGTCCGTGACGGAGTCGTAGCCGTTTGCGTCCATGTGCCGTGTCTTCTCTGGGTCTATCAGGTCCTTGGCTGGCATGAACATTGACAGTTGTTGGTACTGTAAGTGGTCGCTACTTGGCATACATCTATTGTACACCATCTAGGGCTATGGATGGAGCCATTGCGCCGTGTGTTCCAATTTTTAGGGGGGGGTCTTGCGCTACACAGTCTAGGGCTATATAGCGATTTGGCTGTAACCGGCTGGTGTGCCCTACCCACAGCACCCCCAGGAATCGCCGGTTAACGGTGGGGGGGGTCGCCCCTAGCACACCAGCGGGCTGGTGCCAAGTCGGGACGGGTGGCTGGCCGGAGCGGGCTGGCCGGGCGGGCGTGGCTGGCTCCCGGCTGGGGTCGGCTCCGGGCACCGGCTGCTCCCGGCTGACCTCGTCGGCTCCGGCTCACTCGCTCCATGCTCCGGGTCACCTCGCCTCGCCTCTTCAATCTTGCGCCTAAACATTTCGCCCAAGGTCATGAGTGACAGTCATGGACATGGAGTAGGGATGCGGATGATGGATCACGATAGTAATAAGCGTCCGCTTGTTGCTATCTCGCTATTGCTATCGCACCGATAGTAATAAGCGTCCGCTAGTTACTATCTGGCTTATTGCTATCGGCCTACGTGTGGGTCTACTGGCCTACTGCCGTATGGCCGAGCGGGGATTAGGGTAGGAACAAGCAGTAGCAGCCATCAGCCATAGTTGCTATCGCAGGCATCAGCCAGAGGGAACACCCTACTGTCTCTCTTACTCCCTCTATCTTATTGTGTCTCTCCCCAGCACACCGGGGGGCACGCCCCCCAGACCCCCCACGTGAGGCACATGGCTGATGACGATTATCTTGCCCATGTGTGTACGGTTCTTGGTTGCGGAATGGTTAGACTGCCCCTATGACATTCAACCCACCCAAAGGATCACCTACCATGAACATCACCGACCTGCTCGCTGGCCTTGACACTAGCGCCACCCCAGCCCCCGACCGCTCACCTGTAGCGACCAAGCCATTGGCCATGCCCACCTTGGCTCTCCCCCTCTTGGACTATCAAGTAGAGGGAGTTACGTTTGCCATGAACCAGCGCCGTTCATACATTGCGGATGAGATGGGCTTGGGCAAGACGGCTCAGGGTATCGCCTTGGCCGTCGCTGCCATTGACGCTGGCCTCTCGCCCGTCTTGGTTGTCGTGCCCCCATCCCTCCGGCTCAACTGGGTTCGCGAGTTCGGCAAGTTCAGCCCAGCCACGACCGTCGCCACCCTCACCGGACGCACTCTCCCCGACGCTCTGCCCGACGCCCAAGTGTTGATTATCGGTGATGCCGTTCTGCCGTCTTGGGCTGACGAGGACACCCCATTCTTGCCCGGCAAAGTTAAAGCCCTTGTGGTGGACGAAGCGCATCGGATCAAGAACCCCAAAGCACAACGCACGGCCAGCATCCAACGGGTGGCTGACGCTCTCCCCTCAGATGGTCTGGTCACCCTGTTGAGTGGCACCCCCCTGATTGCCCACCCCGGTGATCTCGCCATGCCTATCAACATTCTGGATAAGATGAATCGCTTTGGTGGGAGCATCGGAAACTACTTGGACACCTACGTGCCGAAGGTGCGAGGCTGTCGTTTCGGCTCACGGGAAGTTGACCTCGCCATGCTCCCCGATCTTCATGAGCGCCTGCTCGCTGGGGACGCCCCCTTCATGATCCGGCGATGCCGTGCTGACGTGGTTTCCCTCCCGTCCAAGGGCAGGGTGGCTGTCACGTTCCCGATGTCTAAAGCGCTAGAGCGCAGATACCTATCGGCGCATCGTGACCTGATCGGCTACTTGTCCAGCGAGGGTTACTCGGCCAAGCGTTTGGCTTCGGCCTCTCGGGCAGAGGCGCTCGTAAAGATGGGACATTTACGTCGCTTGGCTGCCGAAGGTATTCAAGACAGCGTCTGCGATCACGTGCGGGGCATCTTGGCTGCCGACCCTCAGGCCAAGGTTTTCGTCGCTGCTGTATTTCGTGATGACGTTGACGTGCTGGCTACGGCGCTCGGTGCCGTCAAGATCAAAGGTGGCATGAGCGACAAGGCCAAGATGGCCTCCGTTGATTCCTTCCAGAACGATCCAGAGTGCCGGGTGCTGGTGGGCAACATCCAAGCAGCAGGTGTCGGCTTCAACTTGACCGCCGGGTCGCATTGCGTGGTGGCCTCTCTGCCGTGGGATTCAGCAAGCCTCACTCAGGCTGAAGATAGGCTGCACCGCATCGGCCAAGAGAGGGACGTACTTATCCACGTCGGAGTGGCTGGTCTCTCCGACGGCACACCAAGCATCAGCGAGAACTTATGGACAATAATCCAGACCAAGCACGGTGTCTCGTCAACCGTGATAGACGGTGAAGCCGAAGACCTGCTCTCTGGCAACGGGGACGCTCGGGAATCGCTGCTGGCGATGTACGGCGGGTAGGACAGTAGGCTGTGTGATACATGGGGGCACAAGTTTATGTGCCCCCGTGTGTCTCATACCACTCATCTGCTGCTACGCTTTACCATGCAAGACCAACCACCTACCGAAAGGCACATCATGACCCACCTCACCGCCAAGCAAGATTCCTTCCTCCGCTCTCTAATCACGGAGCGGGAGGATGCAGGCATTCTGACCGCCGACGATGCCACCGCCCTCGTTTCTGCGCTCCAGACCCTGACCAAGCCAGCAGCCTCCACTCTGATAGGTCGGCTGAAATCCATGAAGGTCTTTCCTTCAGATTTCCAAGGCGACGCTGGCGCTGATCACGTCATGATCACCAAGCGGGACGGTCGCTGCTCGCTCTGCAACTACCGCACGGCTGCTGGCGTAGATCACGCATTCCTCTTGGCTGATAAGTGGTCAGCGGTTCACGCTGGCGAGTGCCCAGCCGAAGACACCTCCCCCGTCGTGGACGGGCTTGACCTCAACGCCTTGGCAGCCTTTATGACCCCCACCTCTGGTGGCAACCTCAGCGCCACGTTCGCCCATCCAGCACACGCCGATGGAGCCGACAGCGACCAGAGCCGGGTCAAGGTCAGGATTCGGATTAGCCCCTCCGGGTGGGTGAACGTGGAAGACGATGCCGTATACGGTGATCGTCAATCGTACGGCGCACAGGCACCGGGTCGCTCGTACCGTGGTGATCTGGAGAACCTGCTTGCTCTTATCGTGGCCTCCCCGCTTGCCAGCCTAAAGGCGTACGCCCACTTGACCAGCACGTGTGGCCTCTGCTCACGACCTCTGGAAGACGAGCAGAGCGTGGAGCGTGGCATGGGCGCAATCTGCTACGCCCGCCTCCACCAGAACCAAGCAGAGTGACCATTGGGGTGTGTTACACATGGGGCACAAGAAACTTGTGCCCCGTGTGTCTCATACCACTCATCTGCTGC
>ENA-OREN01001930-OREN01001930.1-marine-metagenome-genome-assembly--contig:-NODE-1930-length-22543-cov-4.483041_pt1 | contig 22543 bp, 23 predicted proteins | sample MGYA00248624_ERZ508555 | MGnify/ENA primary metagenome ERZ508555 (study PRJEB26222, sample SAMN06267773) | marine metagenome | isolation source: Saanich Inlet, British Columbia, Canada | place...
GTTGTAGTTCTGCTTTGGTCATTATTATTTATTTTGTTTCCAAGTTTATTTTCCATATCTAACTCCTATCACATCCCTTGGGCAAAGCCCAAGATTTAGTTGCAACACTTAAGCTAGATATATCACCTATATTGAACTCTACATTTATCTTCTTTAGCTCATCTAATAGCTCTTGAGGCTTCACTAGATAGCTATTTAACTGGCTTCTTTTTGCTGCCTGACTATTAGGTATAATCCATGCAATGATCTGGTCTTCAAAGATAAGAATTTTCCAAAAGGAGGAGGGTGTCTCTATACCATGAGATGCTTTGAAATAATTGTTAGTTTTTCCTTTCTCCCATAAAGCACCGCCGTATACATGTACATTATTGATATCTCTATAGCACTCAGATATTTCTTCTGTCTGCAACCATGCACCTCTATTCATATTAGGCAGTTGAGGTAGAATATTAACCATGTAGTTGGTTTGCTTAATGCTAGTTGCATTATTGTCCATGTGGTTAGCTGGTACAAGATGTCCTCTATCATAAGTAGTGCCACCTGTTACCTTGTAACTGCCAGTAGATGTTTGCTGACAATTAGCATTATCTTGATCAATTTTAAAACTACTACTTCTAGCTATATTGCCATTGTCTGTAGTTAAACTGTATTTGAATTGATAGGCTGCTTTTTTAGTGCAATCTAGCCACAGGGTAAAACCATGCGAGAATATGGCTCTAATGTTCTTAGTATCTATAGATTCATAGATAGATGGCTGTGTAGTTAGTTGATTGGGTTGCTGTGCAAGAGGAGTAGGGGAACTATCGCTATTATCTGAATTGCAGCTTGCTAATAGCAAGACAAACAGGAAGAGTAGGGCAGTTGATACATTTTCAGCCATTACTTTTTATACATCTTTTTGGGAAGGCGCACAATCATACAGCATGCCAAACAATTCGGCGATCTATATCCCTTTTAACATTTCTATTACCCTCTTTTTGAACTATTCGGAAATTCCGAATAGTTGAATTCTCTTGTATCTCTTGTTCTATAAAGCAGTTTTTAATATGTTCATTTATAGTAGGTATACCATTATCTTAATAAAATACTTCAGTTGAATGCACTTCAAAAAAAATAAATAATTAACACAGCGATAAACCAGAACATGTCTTACGTTTTGTTCCTATTTTACCTGTATAAGGATTCACGTTACCTTGATATGAATAATTATCTAGCTGGGTACTATTAGGAGATGATCTATAATGACCTGGTACATATGCCCCATTCCTTTTTGTATAACCTTCTACCCACACATCAGCAAACACATGTAAACTAAGTATGCAGAATGATAAAGCAATAAATCTTAATAATATTTTCATAGAATATCTTTATATTAAAAGATAGATCATACCTTATTACACATTTCTTTCAACAGCACCCTCGGGTGAGTATTTTTTACATACATTTGCTAGCAAAGCATTGCTAACTAATGAGCTTGATATAACTAATAGGGTGATTGCTATATTCTTCATATTAATGGATGGTGTTATCGCCTTTTTCTGATTGGTTCTCGACTAAAGCCTTGTAATAGCCAGTTATTGCCATCTCTGCTGCTCGTTCCTTGTCTACAAAATGATGATTAGCTATATCTTCCAGCATTTCCCAACACTCATCGGATATATACGTTCCTTTGTCTTCTTTTTCTTCCATACCTACACGAAGTCTTTTAGTTTGTTGCCTAGCTTAATAATCTCGGTGATTATACCCTTAGCAATACCAGCACCCTTAATAGCTTTGTGAGTGCTAGAGTTAGTATCACCTATTTCTTTAAAGAAAGTGCTAACTCGTTTTTTAGCACTGGAGCTAGTAGGGGAGGCTTGTATATCTTGTTTAATATCTTCTAGTTGGTGTTTCACTGTATCTGATTTAATAGAAATAATAACTTCATCAATTAAATCCATGAGCTTATCTTCTAGCTTAGGACTGCCTATTTGATTGTTAATGCTTATGTTGATAGGTCTGTCTACCAGCTGCATTAAAATATTTTTCATAAAGCTAATATCTGCTTTTAATTCCATAATATCATGTAGGGCATCCCCCTTAAGCATGTTTTGCTTAATTACTTTCGTAGACCATTGTCTGAACTGCGTGCCTCGCTTTGATTTCACTCTATAACCAACAGATATAACAACGTCAAGATTGTAGTATTGGACTGCATACTTCTTGTCATCTTCAGCAGTATGTTCAAATTTTGAACATACTGCTTCTTTTATTAACTCTTCCTCTTTAAATATATTGGATATATGTCTTGTTATAGTTACACGATCTTTATCAAACAGCTCTGCCATTTGCTTTTGAGTTAACCATACGCTTTCATCAAACACATTAACATGAAACTCCACCTCTCCATCTGCTGATTGATAGAGCACAATATCTTGCTGTGAAGATGGATTAGATTCTTGTAGAGGCTGATTCATAAGTAATAATGCTTATTTCATGTAGAGCATTATTATACTCTAGCAAGCTATGCTTGACACTAAAATGCAGTATTAGTTTAATGGCGAAGGGCTGCTATTTTTTAATCAGCCAATACTTTGTTCTGATTTAATGCCAGTTGTCCGCCAAAAATTTTGAGTTGTTAGAAGGTTATCCACAAAAAATGTGAGTAACTAGCAGGGTACTAGTGTTCGACTTTTGAGAACTCCCCAGAAATAAAAATACTTTTGCCCTTCAACTGTACACTATTGTTAAGATGATCGCGCACCCCTATTTCTGGCAACAACCAAAAAAATGCGCTCATACAATACAGAGCACAAACTTCAATTGTGCTCAGATGTGCTAGGCTACCAAAAAAATATAAGCTCATTGGAGCTAGTATGCCCCAAAATAATGATTTTATTTGCACCCACGATGCTCGGTAGTTATACAGCAAATCAATGAGAGCCGACAAGCAAATCAAACCAAAGCACATAGCTAACCAAAAAGTAGCGCTCATGCCTGTGTCTAGCAGCTCATACAGAGCTACACTCAAAAACAACAAAACCAAGAAAAGCTGTGTATATTTTGCTGATTTGCAGAGTTCTGGTGGAGTCTTCGCTTTCTTTGCAATTATTAGCGAAAAGTTAGCGACTTTGCTTAGAACATTAAAAAAAACATAAAACCTGACGTCTATAATGTTCTTCGCAAACACAAATAATAGCCCAGCCAGTATTACACACTTCACGGACGACAGAAAAAAACCTCGTGTATAGATAATATCAGTATCAATGACACCTGCTAATAATAAGGCAATGATATTGCCGAACATGAGGCAGCACAATATAAATTTGTTAAGACTATTAAAAATACTTCTAAATTCTTGGGTTCTCAATTTTAATATATTCATGATTTTTTCCTATATTTCGTCTATATGTTGTTGTTCAAGCTTAAAATCTATTCTGCCTTCACTCATAGCTTTATAGTAGGTTCTTCTGCCAATACCAACTTCCTCTGCAGCCTTAGTTACACTCATGCCAGAGCTAATTAACTGCTGTGCCTGATTAAGCTTATCAGTATCAATCTTCTTGCGTCCTTTGTATTTATTCTCTTCCTTAGCTATCGCGATACCGTCCCTTTGGCGTTGCAGCATATTTTCTCTTTCAAATTGCGCCAAACCACTGAAAATAGTAAATATGAGCGATCCTGCTGGGGTATTGGTATCAATTTGCATATCTAATACTTTCAGAGCAGCACCTTTTTGTTTAATATCCTCAGCCGTTTTCAATAAGTCAGCAGTTGATCTGGCTAGCCTATCAAGCTTGGTAACTACCAAAGTATCGCCAGAGCGAATAAAATCTAACATAGCTTTCAATTCAGGTCGCTTATCATTTTTGCCAGACAAATAATCAATATAGAGTTTGGTACATCCTTCTTCTTTTAGGATTTTTTCTTGCGCAGCGGTGTTTTGTTCCAAAGTTGAAACTCTAGCGTAGCCAATTTTTATATTAGACATATTTTGTGCATTTAAGGTGTGTGCACATAATAACTGCGCATTAATGCAAAATCAAACTTTAAATGCACAGATTTTGATAGTTTTTGAGTGTGCATTTAGACCATGCCCTATATACACAAATATGATTACCGAATTAAGGCGTAAAGCCCCTGTATTCATGCATGGGGATGCAAGCCTCCTTTAAACTATTATTGCATATTTTTAATTATATAGATATAATTCTGCATAATCATTAATTATTTTAATACATGCAAGCCTGTGAAGTATAAAAGCAACAAGAATATTGTATATTCTTGCAAATACCACGTTATCTGGTGTCCTAAATATCGCAGGAAAGTGCTTGTTGGAGAAGTTGAGAGCAGACTAAAAGAATTAATAACAGAGATTTCTATTGAGCTACAGGCAGATTTAATAGAAGTAGAAACAGATAAAGATCATGTTTATTTGTTAGTAGAAGTTGATCCGCAGTATGGAATTAATAACTATGTTAGACGATTAAAAGGCAAAACTTCTCGTATTCTGCGGGATGAATTTCCTTTTCTTAGAAAGAGGCTGCCAACCTTATGGACAAATAGTTATTTTGTATCAACTGTAGGTGGAGCACCTTTAGAGGTGGTAAAACAATATATAGAGAACCAACAATTAAGCGAATCTCAAACATCAAAAGATAGATGGAATAATTTTTTAACCCGTGGCAAGAGAAGCGACAGCTAGTTTTATCCACGAATTGAGATTGCTCCCTACACCAGCGCAATCGAAGGTTTTGGATGTGCGTCTTAATATATCTCGCCAGATATATAATGCCTGCTTAGGCGAAGCCTTGAAAAGGTTAAGGCTTGTTAGGCAATCAAAAGAGTACACTAGAGCCCTAAAGCTGCCGAAAAAGGTGAAAGGTAGCACAGGCAAGCTCATACTAAATAAAGAGCGCAGCGAATTATTTAAAGCATCCAATATCAAGTACAGATTTAGAGAGTACGATCTACATGCATTTGTGAAATATCAGAAAACCCTATGGATAACAGATCATGTAGATTCTCATACAGCGCAAAAGCTAGCTACTCGAGCATTTAAAGCAGTACAAGAGTATGCCATAGGCAAAAGAGGCAAGCCTCGTTTTAGAGGAGCTAACCGTTTTGCAAGTGTAGAGGGCAAAAGCAATGCAGCAGGTATTAGATGGGATCAAGGTAGGATTAAGTGGCTTAAAGGCGTAGAGATTAAAGCTAAATTTGATCTAAAAGATAAACACGGCTTAGAAGCCTATGCATTGTCATGCAGAACAAAATACGTACGTTTAGTGCGCAGAGTTATCAAAGGCAATGCTATTTGGTACGCACAACTAGTGCAAGAGGGTACACCTTATATTAAAGGCAAGAATACAATCTCGAAAGCCACAGTAGGCTTAGATATAGGGCCATCAACTATAGCAGTTGTAGGAGAGGAAGGCGCAAGCTTGCAAGCTTTCTGTCCAGAAGTTGATGATTATGCCCCTCAAATCAAGCAGCTGCAACGTCATATTGCGCGCTCCATGCGCTTAAACAATCCAGCAAACTATGCAGCAGATAGGTTTATTAAGAATGCCAACGGCAAGCTAATTAAAAAACAAGGCAAGTCTAAGAAGGGCTGCACTAAATGGCATAAATCTAATAAATACCTACAGCTCCAAGCACAGCTAGCAGAGCTAAGTAGAAAAATGGCTAGTGCTAGAAAAGCATCTCAAGGCAAACTAGCGAATAATATATTGAAACAGGGAAGAATAATAAAAACGGAGAAACTATCATATAAAGGATTTCAAAAGAATTTTGGTAAGAGTATAGGCAAACGTGCCCCTGGATTATTATTAGAAATACTGCGTCGCAAAGCTGCAAATGCTGGTGGTGAAGTAATAGAATTTAATACCAGAACAACGGCACTAAGCCAAAGTTGTCAATGTGGCAACAGAAAGAAAAAAGCTCTAAAAGATAGATGGCATGAATGCCATAGCTGTGGAATAAAAGCACAGCGTGATCTTTATAGCGCCTATTTAGCTTGCTTCGTGCAAGATAATAGATTGGATGCAATCCAAGCTCAAGGAGCTTGGACGGGTGTAGGCATACTCCTAGAACAGGCGGTATCCAATCTCAAAGAAACGACGACTAGCAAGACTTGTCTTGCTTCCTTTGGGTTAAACCAGAGGCAGAGCTGTTTGTCTGTTAAAGAAGAATCAATGCATACCAGTGCTTTAAATGTTGTAGCAATTGCCTAGCTATTGTGAGAGTTAAAGAGAAGTATGTATCTTGTCTTCAGAACCCCCTAGATTTATCTATGGGGAGTGTCAGTAGTTTTACTCACAAATGGGCACAACTGATTTTTTGAAGATCAGTTGCACACAAATGTGGAAAAACTATCAGAAAAATTATTTTAACTTGCCGAAGCCCTTAGAAAGCTCAGATAATCTATTTTTAAAATTAAGAAACGCTTTTTTAGATCTTGCAACATTGTCTTTTCCTTTAGCGGTCAATTCCATTGTTTCATAATCCGCTATAAGCGCATCTACCATACCTACAAGCGTCTTAGATACACTGTCAAAGCTTGAAGCATAAATTGAAAGCACACGATTATCATTCTTTAGCTTTAAAATTTGCTGTTCTAAGTGTTTTATTTTTTCGTTCGCAGCGAAATCAGATTGTGCGGTTGTGGCATTTGCTGTTTGTATATTGAGCAAAATTGCGGTTACTAGCAGTAGAATTTTAAACATGATTTTTGTTTTTTGTTGAATCAACTCTCTATTTTAAAGATTTTTTAATATAATCCAATGGGCGCTTATCCTTTTCTGTTTACAAAATTTAATAATATTAAATAAATATATTTATAATACTAAATACATATATTTAAAATATGCTTTTCTTCAACTCATGCACTTTCTCAAGAGCTGAGATATCGAGCTTCAAAATTCTTTCTTTTTCTCTCAGCCCTTCTAAATTAGTATCGGCAACAGACAATAATTCTTTCGGCATCATTATAGTAAGCAGCTCGCTATCATCTCCAATATTAACTAGCTGCTGTCTATATCCTTTTAATGTTTTTGGGTCATTCAAGCCCTTCCATTGGGTTAAGAAGTTATTGCTTATTTTAGGGAATTTGTTTTTCACAGCATCGTGACCTTCCCTCATGTAGACAAACTTTCTGCGCGGCATATTATTTAAAATACCTTCATCCAAATCAAGATCGGCAACATTCTGAGTAACAATCTCTAACGATACATTTTTTCGTCTCCCCATTCGAGTCAATCGTCTAATCAAATCGTTGGTTACTTCTGGCGCTATTGCAGAGAACTCATGCAATTCATTCAACACTATCAAACTATTATTGTCGCTCTGCTCTGCCAAGAATTTAAATTGCATGGCGATGAAATTTAAATAAAAGACAGATAAAGACTTATTTTTGCTCTCGGTTACTCTCTTTAGGTTAATTCCGCAAATATTTGGCGACAAGATGATGTTCGTATCTTTCTTGAATATGCTGCCTACAGGAGAGTCTATGAAGCTCGACATATTCGACAACAAGGCATCTAAGCTCTTAGCTTGTTCCTTTGTAATATCTTTTTCCCGCAACGCGTCTAAGCTGTTTCTGAAAGTGTCGAAGTTCGGGTGCTCTGATGAGCAGCTTTCTTCAAACTGTTTGTTTTTGTAGAGTTGTTCCAGTGCGACCTCTGCCACAAACATTTCATTAGGATCTAGTTCCCCACTATTTTTGAGCAGCGGAGCAATTGACGACACTATTATACTTATAGTTTCGCTACGCATTTTGTGTCCAAATTTCGGAAATGGATTAATTACTTGCTCGTTCGGGTCTACATCTATGTAGTTGCCTCCAAGCAGCTCTATAATGAACTTGTAGGACGGATCAATCTCGGTGACAAAATAATCATATCCCAATCCATAAGTTTCAGCTATTTGCAGAACCTTTTCTGCGTCCTTCCCACCCTTGCTTGCTCCTATGGTGAAACCATGATTCGGCTCCGTTTTTTCATAGTTCAATGCAAACAAATTACCCCGACTTGACAATCTTAATATATCAGCACGCTGATAATTATTTTTTGTCGCATTAATAGGCAATAGAGCCATCATCAGCTTGGAATGATCTACTCGATCATACTTTAAATAACTTTCTCCTATGAGAGAATGTACATACAAATTGTGCTGTAGACGACAATCGTCATTTATTATCGCTCCCCGACCAGTTAAAAAATTACCTATCGTCTGACAGTCCTCTATCAGTTGTTCCTTATCTTTACTTTCTAAAACAAAGCTGATGTTATTTTTAAACAAAGCACAATGATTCTGCGCCACATACTTGCGGAATCCAGCTGACTCATCATTTTTCAAGTCGTCTACTTCAGTGTCGTGTTTAGATGATTGAGTGGCTTGTCGGTTCTTTGAAATATAAGAGTTTCCGATCGCTTTGATAGATAGCTTAATATGTATTTTTGAATTTAAAAAACAAATATGGTCTAGTATTCCAGCATATGCATCTGGGTATAATTGTAGAACCATTGCTTTGAAATAGCTGCCATTACTCTCCATGCACAATTTGTCTTTCGAGAGAATAGGCACATCATGCACTAGAGTCTCAGTTATGCTGTTGTATGGGTTGTCATATGTATTAGCTATTTCTTGCTTCTTGTGGTTTAAAAAGTAGAGGTTTAGCTGCAATATCTCTTTGGTGGAACACCGATCAAGTTTGATTAAAGATGAGAGCTTAATTGCAAAAGCATCTAGCTTGTCTGTTTGCTTTTTTAAAGCTGATGGATCAAATATATTTTTATTCGTACCAGTTATTATTGAAAAGTATGTAGTGTTGCTTTTACCATAATTGCGGTGATGCTGCGACTGTATAGTCCTAAAAAAACTCGTCAGCTCTTTCTCGCGCACAAGATTATTCTCTGTTACTTCATCGTATTCATCGCATAAAGATGCATCGTTAGAGCGCACCAGATGAAACTCATAGCGAAAACCATAATCGAGCTGCTTTAAAAAACTTTCATAAGCTACTAATTCAGCATCTCCAGACTGCATGAAATCCAAGCCTGTTATGCGATACAGCCGAACAATTGAGCCATCTTTCAAAGTATACTCGTCGTCTACGACAAAACCTGCTGAAAAAGCGCTTCTAAAATCAGTCATATCACCACTCCTGCAAGTTTTTTTTCAGCATCCAAGAGCGGATATAATCTAACTTAAAAAGCAGAGCATCTTCCTTTAAATAGCAGAGAGCAGCTAGCAACAATAGCATTATAGCGAGTGGAGCTGCCATAAAATGAACCCACCACAAATAAACCCATTTTTTTGCGATAATGAAACTGCCAAATCCCACCAACAGCGCTAAAAAACCCAGCAACCAAGAGTAGATATTAACTCCAGCTATGCTATAAATCTTTATGCGATGGTTGAATGCTGGGTACATCTTTGGCTATTTCAACAGGTCAATAATCAAGTTAATTATTGTGGGAGCTAAGAAGAAAATGAGCATAACAACTACTGACCATTTAACTTTTTGCAAGCCAGCATCTTTGTCGTCGACCCACATTTGAAGAGCGCCGAAAGCTATAAATAAGGTAGCTATACCAGCCACCCCATAAGACAAAAACCCGTAAATGCCCCACGTAACATCTTGTATGGTATTTTTATCTCCTGGTGCTGTAGGCAATTTAGTAATAGTGGCAAAGACTTCAAACGACACTATAACCGCTGTCGCTGACACATAAGATAATACTGCCTTAATTTTATTCATCATTTTAATTCTCCTCATTGTTAATTTCTCTTGCTAATTCCATCGCTGACCATCTTATGAAGTTCGCTTTCGGTCTATCAGATGCAACACTCGCCTTTTCTATTTCTTCAATCTCGTATTGATTAAAGCTAATTAGAATTTTTTTATCTCTTTTGCCATTTGGATCTAAATCATTTCCTTTTGCTGTCGCTGTGTTAGCACCCGAAACAAAATTTTCTAAGTCTTTAATATCCTTGTCTTTAACATTATTCCTTACTTTAACCATGCGCTAACACCTCCTTTGTTAATTGTTTGATTTCATCTATAGCTAATGCTTTTGATTTTTCTGCTTTGGTACAAGCCATTTCTATAACCCCCAAACCTTCACTCATCGCATCTCTGTATGCCTTGCGATCGGAGATGTAAGCATCTAATCCAGTTATGCTCTCGAACTCATTTAAGTATGCGTTTGCCTCTTCTTGTTCAGTGACCTTGATGTTTGTTGGAGTCATCGACAAACAAGCTAGCGGCTTCAGCTTGGGGTTGAAGTCGCGTGCTTGTTCAATTAATCCCTTCAAAAATGGCAAAGTGTCCAAGTCTGGTTGACTAGCTTTAAATGGCATTAACAAAATATCTGCAACTGTCATGGCTGTCCTTAGTTCTCTTGAGTCGTGCCCTGCACAATCTACTATCACAGTTTGATAGCGAGCATCCATTTCTTTGAGAGTCTCAGCTATAGCATCATACTTCTGTATGCTAGGGATTGGTTTAACATCATCAAGCAGGTTGCGATCCATTATCCAGTTAGAACTTGTGCTTTGCCTATCGGCATCTACCAACACGACATCATGTCCTATTTGTGATAGGGCAACTGATAAATTGACGGCAAGAGTCGATTTTCCGCAACCTCCTTTCTGACTTCCTATAGCAATTATCATATTGTACGAGAGTTAAATTAAGTATATATTAATTGTATTATATAAATATATAAAATATATGCTATACATATCTTTAATATATTTTAAAGATTGTATTCTAATATTCCACCTACTTCTAGGATCATTTCTGACGCAAGGTTTAAATGTAGCTTAGTTTGCCATCTAAATTTGAAATCTTGGGCTAACTCATAGGCATCTGACACCCCGATGCTTGCATACAACTTATTGCTTGTTTTATCTTCTAGGCTGGAAGATAGATAGCCATCTTCTACCTGATACCTGTTTGTATGAACAAGCATTAAATTAGTAGCACCATAACCTACATATGGCTTAAAGCTTCTCATTAATCTTATTTTTTGCGCCCACAAGTAGGTAAAACCTGTTATCTCTAGCTTTTCTCTTGTTCCATTATTTGTATTGTTTGCGGCATCGGCATGTATAAGTGATAAGTCGTGCCTGAAATCCCTATTTGCGCTAATTAGAGCAGTCATGGAAATGGCGCTAGCATTTAGCGAGGCTAAAGAGCTGCTCTCATCAGACTGATATTGTATCTGTTGATACTGCCAGCCGATCCCTAGATCATAATCTGCTGCCCTGACTTTGTTGGCTATGAAAATGATTAAAAATAGTATTGCGAAGAGCTGTTTCATAATGTGCTAATTGAATCGAATTAATACTTCTTGCGGATAAACTGTCATGACTGGCAGTTTGGCTGCATCATTGCCTTTGATTGCATTAGTGCTGTCTTGAGCTATGTTCCCGGCTAGATCAGAGATATTAGCTGCGCTTCCAACCAAACCACTAAACAAACTATTACTTACGTTTTTTTCAACAATTGAGCCAACCTTATAGTCCATTTTACCTGCCAAACCTGCTTGTTTATCAGTGCGGTGTACGGTTGCAGATACGTTGTATTCTTGAGAGTCAGCATCTACTATTGAGTTGCAAAGGAACTCAATAGACTCGGCTGCTGGATTCAAGTGATTAGAGCAAAACAAGCTTGCACCTGAACTAATGTTGCCGTTGATGCCGTATACTGTTTCAATGGTTTCAAACTCTGTATAACTTTGATTGCTGCTTGCTACAGGCGCAACTAAACGGGCTTTAATGTATGTGCCTTTTTTAATTTTTATTGTGCTCTCAGTGGTACCTAAATTTGTACTGCCCGTGCCGAGGGTGCGCTCTATCTCCATTTTTTTACTGCCTTCTTCTGCGCTTGATCCACCATCATTATTATTTGTGTCTGATCCATCGCCGTTGTTATTCTTATTGCTTCCTTCTGCGCTTGATCCATCATTATTTTTATTCGCGCCCGATCCATCGCTGTTCTTCTTATTGCTTCCTGCTGCGCTCGATCCATCATTATTATTTGCACCTGAGCCATTTTTTTTTGCACTTCCACCATCTCCATTGCCAGTATCTTGCTGCTTTTTCCTCTTTTCAATCAACAGGATATTGAATTTATCTTGCTTAATTATTTCTAGTTCGCAAACCAATTTCTTGTTTAAAATAGCTGCTTTGTATAGTTGGTGCTCATGGATACACGCAGGATGCTGCCTACCAGATACTGAGATAGCAGGCACAATCTTATTATTCCATAACATGCCTTTATACCTTTTGCCTCTAAATTCATATTCTGCATTGCGGGGCTGCACCTTATATTGAATTGAGCTATCTATATTTTTTTTACTTTTTGCTAGCGTATCTGACTCCCACGCATCAAAATCAAAAGCATATGCTGCGGATATGCTTGTTAAGATTATGATTGTTACTGCTAATGCCTTCATATCATTTATCCACAAAAAATGTGAGTAACTAGCAGGGTGCTAGTGTTCGACTTTTGAGAACTCCCCAGAAATAAAAATACTTTTGCCCTTCAACTGTACACTATTGTTAAGATGATCGCGTATACCTATTTCTGGCAACAACCAAAAAAATGCACTCATACAATACAGTGCACAAACTTCAATTGTACTGACATGTTCTAGGGTGCCGAAAGAATATAAGCCAATTGGTGCAATAATACCCCAAACCAATGATTTAATATTCATTACCATTGCGCGGTAGTTGTACATCAAATCTACAAGAGCTGAGATATAAATCATGCCCCAGCACACGGCTAACCAAAAAGTAGCGCTCATACCTGTTTCTAGAAGTTCATACAGAGCCGCACTCAAAAACAATAAAACCAAGAAAAGCTGTGTATATTTCGCTGATTTGCTTTGTGCAGCGGGTGTTTTCTCTATCTTTGCAATTATTAGCGAGAAATTGGCAACTTTGCTTAGAATATTGAAAAAAACATAAAACCTGATGTCTCTAATGTTCTTCGCAAACACAAATAATAGCCCAGCTATTATTAAACATTTCACGGACAGCAGAAAAAAAACTTGCGTATGAATAATATCCGTTGATATGACACACGCGAATACCAAAGCAATGATATTGCTTAACATAAAACCGAACAATATATATTTGTTAAGACTATTGAAAAGATACCTAAATTCTTCAGCGCTCAATTTTAATATATCCATGCTTTTTCTCCTATATCTCGTTTATTATTCTTAGTATATCTTTAATATATACTTTTAATATTTTAAAATTTAAATCTAAACCTTCCTTTGTTTGTATTCAGAAGCAGTTGGAAGTTGTTCTCAGATGCAATCTTTTTATTTTGAGTTGCAAACACACAGCTAGCAGATTTCTTATCTATTTGACAATTGAGCTTACCCTCTAGCATTGCTCCATCTCCCATGAATGTAGTCTCATCAATCTTAACTTGCTCAGAAAACGCCAGATCGTATCTCAGCACCCACACCTTATTAATATAGTTATCTATACGATCAAGGTATAAGTTTGCTTCTACGTCATCTATCTCAAGCTCTATATCTTCTTTGATGCTAATAGTCTCTGCTGCATCTTGGGTTAGCTCGGCAAACTTAATAAGAGAATTTTTAATCGCTTTATCGTCTAGGCGCGCTTGTTCTTCTTTGATCTGAGTTTCATATTTCTCGCGGATATATTGTATCTCTTTATTAATTAGGGTGTGCCTCTCTTTTTTCCCAAGCTCAAAAATATAGTTGATGGTTTTTGATGCACCAGTTTTGAGGTTGATAGTTAGGTTGTAGCCCTCTACACTCAACATCATTTGATTTGTTCCGCCTAACGATTTAACGAGCAGGAAGTTTTGTCCAGCAAACTGCCCTTTGCTCGAGACCTCAAATCCTTTTGTGTTGTTAATTTCGAGATTGAACTTAGGAGTTAGCCTGGGATTATCTATTACGAAAGGGAATACAAGGCGTGCAAATTTACCTGCTGGAACTGTTATATCTAGCTCTAGATATTCTTTCAATTGAATTGTTTTTTCGCTAGCTTGCAGGTTGAAGCTAGCGATTAAAAAAATGGTGCTAGTGATTAATAACTTTTTCATTCAATCACCTCTACATTGGCAATACCTAGTGGATTAATAGCTGTGCGGGCAACCAAACTAAACCGTATAACATCACTAAAAGCTTCTTTTTGTGTAATTTGTTTAGCTCCTTCTATATTGATAGTCCCCTCCACTTTGGCTTCCCAATAATCGCCTTGATACCCTCCTCGCCTAGTAATGCGTATTTTGTCGCTAGTAACAGCAGATACAAAATATCCATTTTTTACAAGGGCGTATAGTCCAGTGTTTTGAAGGTCTTGGGTGCGCTTTTCCCTATAATCATTTGACAACAAAGTTAGATAGTTTTTTGTGTCTCTCGAAATAGTTGCGGTATTGGAAGAATGAAACCATGCCATGAACTGTGCAATCGACGCTTCAATCTGCGTATCGTTACGCAGCTGTGGATTATTTAAATCTATTAGCGCGAGTGCTTCTCCTTGCGGGCTGGTCATCATTATAGGGTATGAGCGCAATGTCACATATGTAATGCACAACATGGAAAAGACCAACATAATAACTTGCGATACTGCAAGCAGCTTGTTAGTAAACATGACTCTTTTAACTATGTCTGGGATTGTTGGTTGTGTCATTATATGCTTTTTATATTTATAATATATTTGTATTATATACAAAGAATATTAAAAGTATATTGTTTATACATTCTTTTAATATTCTTTACTTTAATCCTTGATAACCCCGTATCAGGTCATCTTTGTGGTTTTGGGCTGCCTCTAATGTGTTGCTATCCTGCTTTGCTCTTTCAGATATTACTGAATTGAGCGTAGCTTCAATGGATAAGATAGAGTTAGTTGCTTTGGCTTGATTTTCTGCATTGGTTGCATCTGGTCGTTCCTCCAAAGCTTCTTTATTGCGTTTCTTGAGCCACTCGATACGTTTAAGCTTTGTTAGCTGCCTCCCATATGCTCTTATTTGACCTACATCTTTAGAGTCTTTTGCTTTCTGCATTCCAGATTCGATCTCTGCAATATCGCGCTTTATAGTCATCAAGCCATATGGGTCTGCAATAAAGCCTTTTATGTCTGATTCCATTGAATCTATATCATCGGCAATCTGCGACAAATTCTGCCCACTTTTGTAGATATGGTACATTGGATTATCTTTACTCTCCAAGTCTCGTATACTCTCTATGGCTTTTTTTGTATCGGTTAATTCTGCTAGATTTTGTTTCAACAACGCGATTTGTTCCATTGCCCCAGCTATTACACCTGCGTCGCCATCCCAGACTGAGGCATCTACTTTTGGTGCAGCCAAGCAAATTAGTATTGCTATTAATAATTTTTTAAAGTTTGAAGCTAGGGTATTCATTTGTTGTCGGTCTAAGTACTAATTAATGATCTTCTAATGTCTCCAAGCGCATAGCTTTGTCTACCTTTATCTACAATGACTGCTTTACCTGTCGGCAAGCTTTTAATGGTTTCTGGATGAATTTTAAACTCATTAACTATTTTGCTAGTGCCTCTTGATTCTCCTGATGATTCTCTATCAACTTGCATAGTTATTTCGTAGCCTTGCTTAGTGCCAACTGACTCAGCTACAAACTCTGCATCAGCTGGATTATTCAATCTATGAATGTAGAGATGATTTATATTATTCGATATAACATCGAGCATATTAGTTTGGTATTGGTTGGCATCGCTGGGGGCTTGAGTAGCTATATGTACCGAAGTATTTGTTGATCTAGCCTGTGCTAATAGCGTTTTGATGCCATCGGTAATATTGACTGAAAACGGCTCATCTATGAATAAATGATACTCTTTGAACTTTTCTTTCAGCCCATACGACAGTACGGCTTTTATGTCGCTTAATACTGCGTTAGCTAGCAGCTCGGTGTAGTTTTTAAACAGCAGTGGCTGGAGCAGGAAGTATACAGCTTCGCCTTTTTTAATGGAGCTGTATATGTCAATGAAATCATTGTCATTAGGGCTTAATAGATGCCCTATCTCGGAATTAATTAATATATCTAACTCTGTCGATAGATTTTTTATGTGGTCTAGCTTGAGATTCTCTAGTAGCTGTTTGCGCAGGTTGTTAGCTTTGTCATCGGATAGTTTGATAGATCGCAACTGCGGAGCATTCATATATTTGGCTATGGTAGCTAAATCTATATCTACCTCTATTTGCTGGAGGAAATAGACTAGTGCTTGGATGAAATTAATAGCTTGGGATTTGTAATACTCATTATCCCAGTGGCGTAAATTAATAATTTTATCGGTTATAGCTGTTTGCCCACCGTTTTTCAAAGGATTGTAGTACATTGATTCATCGACTACTGAAAAGCATTTAAATGGCATGTCGTGCTCCTTACAATACGCCTGTATGCCATCTCTCAAACTGGATGAGCCTTTAATGTCTAAATACAAAAAAGGAACTTTATTTATTATGCTGCTCTCTACAACTGAAAGAATAGTGTTAGTTTTACCGCTGCCCGTAGTACCAAAATAAGCGCTATGATCGGTTAGTCTTGTGCGATCTATATAGAGCTTATTTTTCTCCTCGTCTAATCCCAAATACACTTGTTGCCCTGATTCCTGCTCCAGCGTTTTAACTTTTTGTCCTTGAATTGGTTTTTCCGCCACCTCAATGCGATTTTGTTTAATCAGACGTGCCGAATTTTTGTCGTAGAAAAATGTATACAACACTAAAAAACTAAAATAGAAAGCAAAGAAAAAAACGACGTTGGTAAGCGCATATGTTGGATTGAAAGAAAATACATAGTTCCCAGCAAATACTTGATCCAAGAAACTTGCGTGCTTCATGAACATATAATCAATTGCCTTGAACCACACTATGCAAGCGTATAGCATGACCACAACGCTGATACTCACAAATCCAGGAACGCGTATCTTGATTCTTGACAATACGGCCGCGGGAATGAAAGCAAATGGAGCCATGCATGTCATTGCAAACAGCACGAATGAACGAAAGGAAGAATTATTCATTTTATATCTAATAATATTAAAACAATATTATATCAATATTTATAGAATATATAAAGCATATCTTTTATATATTATTAAGATGCTTTGGGTGGCGTTGGAGCTGGAGGTGGTGGGGTGTCCGATTGACTCCCTCCTGCCCCACCATTACCACCGCCATGGGAATAGCTGTCTTTCATTTTGCTGGCAAAACTTTTAGACTGACTCATGATATATGTAGCGCCTCCTGCCACAACAGAATAACCAGCCACTATAGGGGCTGCTCCTGCCTGTTTATTTACGAGGTATATGGCAACAAATGGAGAAACGACCATCGACATGATGACTAGAAAATTCACGAGGGTGAATACCATCAATATGCTCGTTCTATCAAAACCATCAATATTGGCAGGATTAATCTGAGATAGTCCCTCTAATCCAGTATCAACCGCATTAGCTATAACAAATACCATTGCATATAAGACTATTTTCCAAATAATAAGCACCATTGATAGCTTGAGAGGAGCCCACGCCCATGCGTTTTCTTTTAAAACTCCTGTGGGAATGACGAAAAAAGACCAAACTACTGCCACAAATAATAGCGTTTCTTGTGCCATGTTTAAAAAAACATTGAATGCAAACATGGCAAACTTGCTAAGGACGTAGAAAAAATACACTGCCAGATTAAGCACGCTGCCAGCAACTGTAGTAAGTGTAGAATATATGGATGTCCATATGCCATTATTGCCCTCTATATTCTCGCTTAATTTAGCATCAACAATCGCTTGGGTAGCTTGCAAATTTTTAGTCATATGATTTGCCCAGTTTTCCATACTTCCAGCTACGAGCCACTCATCTAGAGCATTAATAATATCAAATATCTGGTTAGCGAATACTGAGAAAGCAGCTAAAATAGTTGTACATGTAATTAACGCCCAAAACCCATCTTTATAGCCCGATCCATCTTTCAAATCGCCAAGCAGCCTGAATGAGTAGAAAATCAAAAGTAGCGGGGCTGATATGATGCTAAATTGTACGATAGCATCTGCATATAAATTAGACGAGGATGCATCAAGGCCATTTATGAAACCAATGAAAATATCTGCCTTTGCGTTTGGATCGGTTGTGCTCACTCTTGATTCTCCTCTTTAGCTGGAATGGATAGAAAATGGCGTAGCCCCGCATTAGGGCTACGCATTAACGAATTAATTTAGCGATTGATTCGGTGGTATTTGCGACCATCTCCGAGGTCGACGCTAGCAGCACGCCAGTCGTCTTGTGGAATAGTGTCTCTACGATCGCCTTCCATCTCTGTGCAAGTATTAGTTGCCTTACACGCAGTATCATAATAAAAGCTATAATGATATAGCTTGAGTGTTAAGCGTGTGTCTATATACCACTGGAGGTCTTTGTCGAGATAGCGGTAAGAGTAGGAGTTGAAACCTGCATCTATCACATCAATGTCGTTGTGATGGTTCAAAATAGGCAAGGTTACATTTTTTGTAACCTTAAAGGTTGTATCCGCTGGAATGTAATACCATCCTCCGTGTTGTGCTGATAGCACTTGTCCGCGCGTAGTATCTTCTACTTTAAAGCTAGCAGTATCAAAGGATACGTCTGCTTTCCAGTGGTCGCTTGAGTTGTTCCGTGGGTAGCCTGCTTGATACTCATACCTACTGCCAGATCGCTGCCAAGTACAGGTTGTGCCCGAATGTGATTTTGTCCAGCCAGAGCCTGGAGAATAACTTGTAGCTGTAGATACATCACTATACATTGTCATATAGGCACCATAGGTTGTTGATATTGCTACAGCAGCAGATGACATATGATCCCTGTCGACAAGGTGCTGTCCAGCGTCGCAGTAGTAACCGTGGCTATAGTTATCGTTTTTCTTTGTTTCCGTCCATTGCACCAAGCGCGCAACGCTTGATCTCCACTTTTTCTCATACTGCAACTTAGCAACATGTTCTTGCGATTCATTGAGCTTAACCCACATAGCGTTATAGCCGTTGTGGGTATAGGTGTATTCAACCTTGTAGTTTTGCGAGTCTACTTGAGTTCTACTATCAAAAGTTTTGCCCGAGAAGATACTCTCGCCTACATAAACAACATCTGCTGGATTCGGCACGTTGAAGATCTCAAATTTGAGATTAAATAACTTTGTTTTAACATTGCCTGCGTTGTCTGAAACACGCAATTCTAGTTGTTGCAGGTCGGAAATAGTAGTGTTCCACCAATTATTCCCCAAATATTCTTGAGAAAAGACCAAGACATAATCGTTACCTTTTGCTGCGTAGTCTGAATGATCTTCGGCATATCTTTTAGGTAAAATTTTCCAGTCAACAACTGGATTAGCTGTGTCTTGGTTTTTGGTATAGCGATACTCTACTTTGAGCTCGTTGTTAGTGGTGCGGATAGTGCTTTCCATATCCTTCACTGTAAAATTAATTAAGGAGTATCCATCCGAGATGAGTTGTGGCTCTGGCGTGCGACCATCTAGGAGTAGCCTGTCCCCTCTGATGCATATAGGATAAGTATTAGAAATTCCATCATCTAAAACTAATGTTGTAGTTGTACAAGAGTTATAATCTCCGTTTTGAGCACTATAACGCGCATCAATGTCAACAATGGTAATAAGTGGTGTTTGAGCATCAACATCAATTTGTAATGGTATGTCTGCTCCTTGATTACCAGCATTATCCACGGAATAAATCTTAATATCATTTGATCCTACTTGATAAAGCTTGAATGAAGCTGACCAGGTCTTGTTAGTTCTATCGATTGTAGCTTCTTTGGTATGCTTGGTATAAGTGATATTATCTCTCTCTTGTGGGGTGGTAACTCCATCTCCATTTTTGTCCACTGGATCTTTTGTCATCCAATAGACGACTACTTTTGCCAAATCATCAGCAACCGTAGTGTAAGTGCCTTCTAGCTTATAGTCGGTAGAGTTGCTTAATAGATTAGATGTTGTGTTGACTGCCACCCCAGTATTGTCAAAATTTACGGTTTTTGTGTGGATTGATTCGTTTTCTAGAGTATCAAGCGATACAACTTTTAAAGTTTTAACTCCATCTTCAAATCTCGATGTATCTATTTCAAATACAACATCTCCGCCTATAGCGCCAGCTACTTCGACATCATTGATATAGAGGGTGGATTTTTGCACGCCTATTAAATCTTCAATTGCATAGGTAAAAGTAGACATGCCTTGAAAGGTATAATTATCTGATATCTGAGTCGCAATAGTCGGGCCTATCAAATCAACAGAATGAGCAGCAGCATTATCCCATATATCGCCTGTACTACCTGCTCTCTCTTGAGCAAATGCTAAATAATCTTTCGGCTGCAAGCCAGTTTTGTTTTTATCTGATTTGGCAAATTTCAAGATATGCTCGCTGACTTTATTCCTGAAAGTTTGGAATGACAAAGGCTCTACTCCCATAGATAGCTTAATTTCTTGTCCATCTCTTGACAGACCAATGCCGTCAAGCTTTCCATCATTAATTAAGTCTTGGGCTGCAAGATATGCCATCTGAATACTGGTAAATGAGGAATTGCTATGCCCTTCTATACCTTGTTTTTCAGCTATACTTTTTGTCAAAGATGAAAATCCAGCTAACATCATTCCGTACCGCAGCGAATCCGACAACACAGGTGATGCATATTTTGGATCGGTAGTATCTGCTGGAGTTACCTTGTGTATTTCAATTCCCCACATATTGGTTATAGCTTGGTTTCCAAGCGAGTAAGCGTCTATCGGTTGATAGCCTCCTTTTTTCCTATTGTACTTAATCAGTGCTGCTGCCATTGAAGTAGCTGGAGTGATACTAATTTTTACAGCCTGTCCGCTCTGAAAAGACACCAATCCCTCAAGGTAATGATGTTCTTCCAAGTCAACTCTCTTGCCACTAGCTTCTTCCACATAGTAACCAGCACGACTTTCCAAGCAGATGTAATTGTCATCAGCTTGTATGTCTAGCGAATATTCCCCGTTAAGATCAGTTTGAGCTTGAGCTATGATCGGCTCATTGCAGTCGCCTGTCTCCTGATTCCAAATGCGCGCACTAATAGTGCTGTTGATGAGTTTAGCATCTGTTACTGTTCCGCTAATTAAAGCTATAGGTCTTTCTTTTGGTTTTTTTGCCTCGGAGTCAAAACATCCAGACAGAAGGAAGAAGGAGATTAATGGTATTGCTGTGTATATATATTTCATGATTTTTTTAATATTTAGGTTGAGTGTATCAAACTTTTAACTATTTTAGTAATAATTATTTATTATATTAGTTTTACGCACATCTGGGCACAACTTGTTTTCTGAAGATCAGTTGAACGCAGATATGGAAAAACTTGTTTGGGTTGGTTGAAAGATGAACCACTAGCGCGCATGAAACGCACCATTCTGTTTGCACAGAAAAAAGTAGAGAAAAACCGCTGAAAATCAACAATTTTGTATGATACAATGGCTATAGGCATATTAACAATTTCCGTTTGTTATTAAGCTTCGCTGGCGCGTGTGTTTCAAAGCCACACCCGCTAGCGATTCATGAGGTATTATCCCAAGCAATGACTGGGATTGCAATGTTTTTTTAACCATTTGCGCCACCTCCTATTTTGGGAAACGTTAAAGTGAAGCAGGTTTGTACATGAGGAATTGAACTACAAGAAATAGAACCTCCCATCATTTTCATCGCCCTTCTACAAAAAGATAATCCTAGTCCTTGAGAGGACTTGTAGCTCACGCCTGGCGCAAATATAGTTTCCAGCTGATCACCACTCATACCAATGCCATTATCTAGCACTTGTATGCTGTTGCTGTGTTTGTTTGATGAGAAAACAATCTCTATCCGCAAATCATCTCTGTAATCATTGATCTCTAGCGCGTTGTTGATGAGGTTGATGAATATTGACTTGTAGGGAGATAGCTGAACTTGGACATCAAACTTGCTGTTAATCGTAGCTATGATTGAGCTATCAGGATAAGCTAGTATCTGCTGATTGATGAACTCACTAGCTTCAACAACAACTAGCTCTGGCTGCAACCTGGCTTGATGGAGATAGTATTGAGCGTCCTCAATCGCAGCAAAAATATTGGCCAGATGAGGGTTGGTTTTTCTCGATGATTGCTCAAGCTTCCAGCAATGAGCACTGATTACTTGCAATGAATTACCGATTTCATGCGCTCGAGTGCGCTCAGAGAGGCTTATTAAGTTTTTATTGCAATCTTCATGTTTTTGATGAAAGTTCCCTACTTTCCCTGTATTATTAGCCGTAGCTAGCATGTTAACTCCGTGTTAATTGTTGGTTAATGTGTTAGTTAGTTCGCAGCAGTTTTCTTCCCGGTCAACTGCTGCGAGCGTTTTTATATTATATCCTCGATATCCTCATTCTCAAGCAATTATTTAATTATTTTTGAAACATATTGTTCTGTAATTCTTTATAATTCACAATTTTTGCCTCTAATGCTCTGTTAAATATAAGCATCTGAGCGTTACATTATTATTTGCTTTTTATTTTAATATAT
>ENA-OREN01001936-OREN01001936.1-marine-metagenome-genome-assembly--contig:-NODE-1936-length-22502-cov-13.607492_pt1 | contig 22502 bp, 26 predicted proteins | sample MGYA00248624_ERZ508555 | MGnify/ENA primary metagenome ERZ508555 (study PRJEB26222, sample SAMN06267773) | marine metagenome | isolation source: Saanich Inlet, British Columbia, Canada | place...
CACCGCGTATCGGATGATGACAATGCCCGCACCAGCCGTGTTGGCGGTGCTTGAGTTGCCTGCTGCCCCACCACCAGTATTCGGTGTGCCTCCTTGCCCCGTACCGCCAACGTTGTCTCCGCCACCACCGTCGCCGCCTAGACCTCCGCTAGTTTCGCCCGATCGAACGGCCCCACCACCACCTGCGTAATACGGAGTCGTGGCCGTGATGCCGTAACCTGTCGCCCCACCGCCGCCGTAACCTGCCCCGTCAGTATTGCCAGCCTCACCCGCACCGCCACCGCCACCAGCCATGCCGCCGCTTACACCAGCGCCCCCGTCGTTACCTTGCCCAGTGGGAGAAGCATCGCCTTTGGTCTGGTAACTCGCTGTGTACGAACCGCCGCCGCCAGAGCCGCCGTCGGCTGATACCGCCGTTGTGTCAGCCGCTCTCCTGTCGTTGCCGCCGCCCGTGGCTGTTATCCCCAATGCGCTGCTATTTCCTCCGTTGACAGGAGAAGCATTCCCGAAGGTGCCTCCAGTACCCACGACAATCGTGTAAGTGCCCGCACTCACGGCTACGCCCGTATCTGTCAACATTCCTCCCGCACCGCCACCGCCCTGCCAAGCACCGCCGCCGCCAGCCACAATCAGATAATCCACATCAGCCGAACCAGCAGACACCACAAACTTGCCGTCCCCACGGAACGTATGAACCCGATACGTCGTACCAGAATCCGTGTACTGCGTGATGATCCCACCAAACGCCGTCAAGGCAGCAGCACCGCCACCAGCAGCGGCGAACAGGCCGACCTTTACAGCACCTAGCGGCATTAGCCGAGAGCCTGACCGGCAACGAACCCCAACCAGATCGTCCCACCATCGACCGTCATAAACGTCAACACGTCAACCGCTGAAGCATCCGTCGTCAGCGTCGGAGCGGTAGCAGAAGCCCAATCAACTGAGGCAGGCCAGGTGACAGTCCTCGACCCGGTGCCGTCCTGGCGAAGAATCAGCGTGAACGAACCAGACGTGCCCGAGGCGGGCGGGTTCGACAAGGTGATCGTGCAGTTGGCGGTCAGGGTGAGGTCGAACACGTTGCCGGATTCGAGGTCGAGGGTTTCCGTTGCACCTGACGTGGCGTTCGTGACGGCTGTCTCGCCGTAATCCTTGAACACCGCACGCGAGATGATCTGATCCGCAGCAACCACCGCACCAGACAACGTCCCACCAGCCAACGGCAGTTTCGTCGTGTCATCACCAGTAGCAGCCCACGCCGTAGCCCCACCAGACGAATGCGTCAACACATGACCAGCCGTAGCCGACGCAGCATTCGACGCACCCGTACCCAGCTTCGTCTCCACAGCAATCGCCGCAGCATTCACATTGTTCGTCTGAAGATCATGCTCCTTACCCGACGCATCCAGGTCGTCAGTCGAAGCAATATCGGTCCGCAACGTCGTCGAAGACGTATCCAGACTCGTCGGGTAGTTCGTAGCCATACCTCAGCCCCCTACGGAGTCAAATCCAGCGTCCAAATACCGGACGCATTCCAAGTGATCGTGAACGTCCCAGCACTAGAGCTGTAGTCGGCACCGAAATCGACCAACGCCACCAACTTGTCGCCCGTCAACGTGTCGTCATACACAACCGCGGCACGGGCACTAGAAATAGTCGAAGTAGTCCACGACACATCCGCGGCATCAAACGTGATCGTCCCCGACGACCCCGTCAACGTCACCGACGTGAGCGCAGCACCACCCGCCGTGTAACCGGTGCCACTGACCTCGTTGCCAGACAGGTCAGCCCACTCGTCGTGAGTATCAAAATCGGGGGTAGCCGAGTTCGTAATCATTCCGCATTTGAACGTGTCCGACCCCGTATTCACCGCCAACTGTGTCGCATCCAGAATGTCTAAAAACGTGGGCACAAAAAGCCCAGAGGCTGAAACAGCCATTACCGGTCACCTCCCTGGATGACTCGAAGTTCAACCGAAGCAGGAACAACCTTGGCGTCTACACGCCCATCCCAATGCTCGGTTTGGACCCCACCGACCTTGCCGTCAGAGTCCCTGAGAACAGGTTTACGATTAGACGCGCCGCGCTTCGTCAAAAAACCAACCGACGCATACTTGCCGTCAGTCACCGCTTCGGCCTCCGAGGCTTCCGCACCTTGTAACCCACGACACGTCTCCTCTCGCTCATCGACGGGGGACCGAGGCGCTTGCCAGACCCCGGCCCCCGTCAATAAACGTCACGACCCCTAGTTGGAGCCGATGCTGGAAGCTGATTCGATCCGACGGATCGCAGCCTCCCTGAAACGGCCGTAACCGCACATGCTGTACCAGCCAACCGGCTGGAAACGGCGCAGCGAATCGGTCACCGGGCCGAACACAACAGACGGGTTCTCCCCGTAAGTGGTGCTGTAAGCCTTCGCCAACGCCTGCTGGCCGATCAGAACCGTGCCATAGACATCGGTTGTCGTGGACCCACCGTCAGCCACCAGAAGTGCACGCGGAGTCTCAATGAAGTCAACTCCATCGAACACCCCGATGCTTCCCTGGCGGACACCGGCAGCGTCCTGACGAATCTGGAATGAACGCAGATCCGTGACCGCTGTCCCCTCGATGAAATCGTAGACAACATCAGGGTGAATGAACCCGATGTACGACCCACCCGAGAATGTAGGCACCGAAGCCGAACGCAACGCCGCTACCTGCTCACGCACAGCTGACGAAGTGATCGTGTTGGACGACGTGATCGCACCGCGGCTTGACTGCCCGATGTATTTCACGTTGGAACCGGCCTGCAAAACGTCTGCTGCTACCTGATCCATGCTGTCAGCAGCGTTGTAACCGACGATGTTTGCCGCATCGGAATCTACGCTGAGAAACGACTGGCCTCTGAGGGCTGCCGTGGTGATGACCGCGTTGCCGTATTCGACAAGACTCACGGTCACGGTTGAATCGCTCATAGCGACGGCCGTCACATCCGAAGTCTCTGTCAAAGCCGAAGTGGCCTGCGACAGATCCGCATAGATGTTGAACGTCACACCAGAACCACGATGGGACTGACGTGTTGCCTTCACAGAAGCGTAAGAATCATGCAACGGGTTTGACCGGTACGCGAAATACGCCAACTGCTCGAAGGCTACCTGATCGCTAGAAAGCGATGACTTCTGTGTATAAGCCATCTAGTTGTTACTCCAAGGGAAAGGGAGAGCCTTTATCCTTGAACGTCGAACTCGTAGCCATGCGACCGCATCAAAGCCTTCAACTCGGCTTCATTCTGCGTAGCCCCGATCTGAGTGTTCAGATCGACCGGTTGAACCGGTGGAGCAACCCCAGCCTCAGCGATCCTCTGCTGTGCAGCCAACTCCTGATGCAAAGTGATTACATCCCCCGAACCCGGGAGAGCCACCACATTGTCAGGAAGCGTATCTCCGCCAGGTTCACCACTGATGAACCCTGCTTCGACTGCTGCCGTTCGGATCGCTTCCGACTCGATTTCGCCGTCATACCCTTTTACGAAATATGATTGACGTGAATCAGTTGGGTCGATTCCTGCCGACCGGAACGCTTCTGCCCGCTGCAACCCTGCCAACTGGGTTTCCAACTCGGAGGCTTTCGTCTCCGCCGTTTTCGCCCGGTCTTCGAGATCCCGCCGCCAACTGCGTTTCGGTTCGTCGCCGTCTTCTAGTTCGACAGTCTCAGACTCTTGCATCTCAGCCATCTATGTTCACTCCCTGCCCTTGTCGCACCCGTCGGGGAGGCCGATGGGTGGTGGTCGATGTTGCAGCTCCCACGGATTCAGATTCCGCGGCCGTCAACATCTAAAAGAAACAATAACAGCCCCCACTAACCCGTGTCCGAAGGCAACTAACCGGGGATACTATTTGGCCGAACCAAGCCCTATATAGCCGCCCTGGGTTAGTGCCGGACCACCGCTTTGAGCAAACTTGGACAACCGGGTTTGCCGCCGTTTCTCTATGCGACGCGCCGCTTCCGGGTCGGTACCAAACTCTGCACCAACCAGTTGGGTACGGGTGATATCACCTATGTCGCCCACGGATTCTTCCGCGATGGTGGACTGCGCTATTTCCTGGAAACCCTGACGAGCTTTAGTCTCAGTAACCCCAGCGGCCCTAAGGCGTTCTGCGGTTTGACGGCCGATGGTGCCAAATCCGGTTTCTGCGGCTATGCCGCCGATCCGGGCTGCTCCCAATCGTTCACGTTCTTCAAATATAGATGTGGCTCTCTCCGGGTCCAAGTAATAGGCAGTTATGTCACCTTCGTTGATTCCATAATAGGCAGATAGTTGGTCACGCACTTCGCCGGTTGTTGCTTGGGCGGCTTCTGATGCCAAGGCGACACGGTTGGTGAACTCTGCGACTGATACGTCGCCGGCGATGAGGTCTCCGAAGTCGGAGGGGTCGTCGTAGAAGCTGGCTGGCATTCCGTATTGGTGGAGTGTTTGGGCGTAGGACCGTTCGAGGGCGACGTAGGTTTCTTCGCTGACGGCTCGTCCCAGGTCGGCTAGTTGCTGCATCCCTGGGAACCGCGTCTTGTACGGGTCGGAGCGTCGCACAGCGGCCCATACGGTTTCGAGGTCGTCTGTGCGTCTCCAAATGCCTACGAGGTCTAGCGTGGTGTCGTCTAGGAGTCCTTCGAGGCCGTAGTTGCGTAGGGCGTCTTCGATGATTGATTTGGCGTCACGGGTGTCGTTTGCTCCGACGGCCACTAGACCACCACCACCGCTGAACCCGCCAGCATCGAAGTCGTCGCCACCGCTGAACCCGCCAGCATCGAAGTCGTCGCCACCGCTGAACACATGTGAAGCGGTATACGCGGAATCTATTGGAACGCCGTAATCAAGCGGGTTGCCTTGGGCGTCGATAGGCACCCAGGCCTCCAACCCGGCTTCTGTCCGCAGAAACGGGTTCGTGCCGCCACCAGCCAACTGGCCCATCGTCCGAGCAGCCAGATTGGGTATCCGCTGTTCAACTTGAACGGCCTCTTCTGGGGTGACGACTCGACGTTCCGCATCCGGGTCATCCTTCAACGCTTCTTCGTGCAGCCGGTCGTATTCGGCCTGGACGTCAGCAACCGTCGCCGTGTAATAGGTGCCGGCGTGCCGCTCCTCCAACACCTGAGCGACCGCTTCCTCAGCAGACAAGCCCTCTGCATCCATGATTGCTTCCAGATCAACAGCGGTGCGCTGACCCTCAAACTTGGGCTGAAACACTTTTCCGGTGATGATGTCAATAGCCATCAGGCTGCCCTCCCGAACTTGCGGCCAATAAAGTCAGCGAACCGTTGCGCCGAAGTCTTAGCCTTCGTTGTCTGCAACCAGTCCGGCAAACTGCGGACGTACTCGGAGGTCTCCGACAAAGTCATTGCCCGCCGGTCACCATCCGCCGTCGCATAGTCGATGATCGGCGTGAACCGTGGGTCGTTCAAGAAATCAATGCTCGCCCCTGACGGATACTCCAACATCCCCGCAATGTGTTCCGCATACGGGTCGAAGACATCACGCACCGTGTACCCGCGGTCAATCTTGTCGGACAGTGTTGGGAACATGCTCTTAGCCGTGGCAGCAAAGTCGGCTTCCAGATTCTCCAAGGTTTCTTGACCTAAGTAGATGCTTCGCGCCCACCCTTCGATTCGTTCCGGGCTATAAGTAACCATGTAGTCGTCAACCATGTCTCGGATGGATCGCATGTGCCCGCCGATGATCCCAACTGACGCAGCGCCCTCATCCCACTGGGCTTCGGCCAGTAACGCTTCACCCAACTGCTCGTTCGTCCACGCCTGCACGATTGAGTCACGGGCCATATCAGCCAGCCGGTTTTCGCTGATCCTCACCCGGAGGCGACTGGCCTCATTGCGGATCATCCCAACCCGGTCAGAGAGATCGGCTGCTGCCGTGGACGAGTCGTCGGCTTCCAACAACTCCCAGTCGCGTTCAGCCTTTTCCGTTGTCTGCCACCAGGAACGGTCCACACCGGATTCTGGTTCAATGCCCGGCACATCAGAGACGTGAAGGCCGGCGAGAGTCTCAGCGGTGACACTGATGTCGTAACCCAGTTCAGCCAGCTCGGCTACCCGTTCCAGCGTCTTGGCGTAGTCAACATCTGATTGTTTGAGTTCGGCCTGGAGGCGTTCCTGGTCCCAGTTGTGGTGGGCGGCGAGCATCAGAATCGGCCCTACCTGCGGATGGTCTAGAAACGTGCCGTAGTAACCGAAAGCGGATGCGTAGTCGGCTACGGACACGGACAGGTCTGCCGGGGTTTCAACCTCGTCCGGTGGCGGATCGGTCGTCGGCTCCGCCGGGGTTTCAACCTCGTCCGGTGGCGGATCGGTCGTCGGCTCCGCCGGGGGTGTCGCCGTTCGTGTGTCATAGAACTGGGCGACCGTGTAGGTGCCGACACGGATCTTCTCCACGGCGTCATCAATCTGCGTATCCGACAGTTCCGGGTGCCACTTTCGTATCTGCTTCGCCAAAAAGTCGGCGTCAAAGATCGCCTCAGCCGTTCCAGCCATGACGACTACCTCCCTCTCACAATCGACATGAAGTTCTGCAACGCACCCGACATGTCTCGTTCACGGGCCTCCACCGGGGAAGCCTCACGCAACGCCGACTCAATGTCGGCAACGCCGGGCGTAGACACTTCCGACTCCTCCAACGACCGGACCACGCTCAACGCCAACTGGCGTTCCTGGCTGCTCGCTGACCGCCCAAACGCCTGCCGTGCCGCCGCGTCCGCCGACGAGAACACCTGCGCTTCGGTCATGCGGCGGACAAGCCCGCCGCCGTCCACTGGCTTCTCGTTGCCAAGGTTGTCGAATGTGACCGCCGGGGCCTTGTTCTCCAACAGGTCCGCGTAGTAGTTGCTATCCCACCCGATAGGGGACTCGCCTCGCGCCACTAGCGAGTCAACAGCATCACCGAAAGCCCGCTCTGACGCCCCCCGGTTCTTCAACGAGTCGATAGTCGCTCCGGTTCCATACCAGCCGTTTGCGAGCAGCGTTTCGTTTAGGCGACGGTACTGACCAGGGTCGTCGGCTTGTAGCTGAAAATACACGTCGTACAGTTCGCCCACGGTTCGCCCGGATGCCCCGATGGTGGTGCCTGCCTGGTAGTTGGTGTTGGCGTAGATGTACCATTCCTTGTTCGTCCAGTCCGGCTCCGGTTCGCCATGAGTATCAACAGCATCCATGTAAAGAGTCACGACTTGGGTGTCCGTAGCCGACTGCATGATGCCGTCAATGATGTTTTGCCCGTACACAGAAACTAGAAAGTCGATTTGTGCTTGGGTGAGGGTTCCTGGTGTAACTGCCATCTGCGACTCCTACCGGATCATGTCCTGTTGATTCTTCGGCCAGGTGTCCGAACCGAGCATGTCGAACTCCAACCACCGTTCATGTATGTCTCGAAACGTCGGGTTGGTGACCAACATTTCCCCGACCCGCGCTTCCCACAGGTTCCGCAACGGCTGATTGTCGGTTGCATCCAACGCGTGTGCGTTGCCCGCTCTGGACTGTTCCGCCAAGATCATCGTCATCTCGTCACGCATGTCGAGGTAAACCCCAAGAGCTTGAATGTCGGCCCGCTGGGCAAACCGGGGATCTTCTGCGATTGTTCGCATCCCTTCGATGCGTTTCGACCAATCGCTGTCACGGGTTTCAAAATCCGCCAGCCACAGCGGGTTGTTCTCCCCTAGGGCCTCAACCTTTGCCATTTTCAGGTTCCGCAACGGGCCTGCCTCAGCAACCCGGTCGTTGGGTAGACCAAGTTCATCCAACTGGTTGTAGAACTCGTCGCTGATAACCCGGTACTCAGCCCAACCTTTACGAACCTGCGGATTGGCAAGCCATTCGTTGAACGAGAACTGTTCCCGCTGCTTCTCGCCCGACCCAGCGAAGGTTTCACTGGCCCGCTGATTCTCGTATGCGGCGGACAAAAACTCGGCTCGCATACGAACCGACCCGCCGCCATCGAACCCGAGGATCAAACCGCCCAACTCCGGGTACCGGACGTACAAGTCTTCGTACTCGTCGCGGGTTTCAATAGCGTCCATCGTCGGCGGCAAACCTTCGTTGGAACGAGTAGCCCGGGCAGTCAACACCCAGAAACTCTCCTCAATGTTTTGCTCCATCAAGTATTCGATGGTTCGCTCGTCGGCCGTTTCTGGGTTCTCGTTGTAGAAGCGGCGTGAAGTATCAATCACGTCCTGGTATGGCGACGTGAACTTGATCGACGCCGGCGAGACCAGTTTCGTAAATGCCGTCAACATCATGTACGACCTGGCGGCGTGGGCTATGTCCCGTTCAAACTGCTGGACGACGAGCGGGTCGTCAAAGTCGAGTTTCGGCAGTTCACCGTTCTCCATCTTCGCCAACCACGCCGTCCCGATGTAACGCATCGCCGCAGACGCCGACCGGTCGTCAGCCCACACATCGACCAGATCGGCGTTCTTTTCATGCACCAACAGTTTCAGCGACGACTGCAACGAACGCGCCCACGCCGGGGAAGCAGACCGAAGGAACTGTTCAACCGTTCCGACCGACGCCAAACCACCGGATGCCGTCGGCGTCAACCCGAACGGGAACATGAACGACAACAGTTCTTCAACCTTCGGTTCCTGTTTGGCGACCTCGCCTGCCGTGAACACGATGGTCGGCATAAACCCGGGGAGGCCATTGGTGATCATGTTGGTGCTGTCGCGGTTGAAGTTGATTGCGTCAACGTGATCCAAAGCGCTGCCCCACAGCGGGCTGTGTTCAACAAGGCCCTTCGCCCACGGCGGAATCGGGAACGTGACCCAAGTGTTGCCCTTGTCGTCTATGTATTCGGGCAGACCAGCCGACTCGCGGTAGGTGACCCCCATCTTGGCGACGAACGCCGGGTTGCTGGCTGTCAAACCGACCCATCGAGTCAAGACCTCTTGCCAAGCGTTGAAGAATGGGAAGAAATGCCTTGTTGATTCAGCAAAGTTGCTTTGCTCCGCCAACTCATACATGACGCTCTTTACAGCGTGCAAGGCTTTGATCCGGGCAGCGTTCTCGGCTGCCTCCAAAGCCGCCGGGGTCATCGTGTAGGTGCCACCTGCGCCGGCCTGCAAATCGAAGATCATCTTCCGCATCTCGTCGCCATAGACGGTGCGGAACAGGGGATGGCGAGACAAGTGTGTGGTAGGCAAGCCGCCTAGACGCTCCATGCCGCGATTGAGAACCTGCTTGAACCAAGGGAACCTCTCGCCGGAGTAGAACAGTTCCTCCTGCTTGTGGACTTCGCCAAGAAAGTCGTTCCAATGAAGCTTCTTCGGCTTACCGTTGACGGTGCGAAACACGCCGTCACCAAATGCGTCTACTACCTGCCACAGCTCGATTCGGGTACCGGAAGCATGAGAGGCACGCAGATCAGCCAACTCGTCCATGTTGGGCAACAGCCGTTCCGTGAACTCACGGACAGCGTCAACCCACGATTCAAGCTCGTCGGCTTCGGCATCCAACATGCCCATGACGCGCAAGGTCTCATCGCCATCAGAGGACTGCAACCAGTGAACGATGTCCGTATCGTTTAGTGCGTCATCAAAAAACATGCGCGAAAACTTGGAACGGCCAAACTGGTCGTTGAGTACTCGCTCATACCATTTCCGGTATGCCTCCACCGCTTCGTCGCTGTTGCGTAGAACACCTTTCGGCGGGGCAATCACATCGTTCCAGTTGCCGAGAATCTTGACTTCCCGCTGCTTGAACTTGCTGCCCTGATGGGCGAGCATGTAAGTTATTCCACGGTTAGAGCCGGCAGCGTTCTCCCATTCCAGCAACGGTTGGGCCGGATTTCCGTAGGCTTGGCGCACATCCATGCCCAGGATTTGCAAGTTCTCAAAACCGGCAGCCTCCATGACTGCACGGGCACCGGCGTCGTCGCCCCTCGCCAACAAGTCAAGCGCCGCCCGACGAGCAGTAATCGTCTTCGCCAACCGGGTGACAATGTCACGGTTTCGGGCAGCAGACATCGCTGCTGCTGCTACAGCACCCGGGCCTCCAGCAACAATAAATCCCAACACGCCGGAGCGGACCGCTCGCCCTGGAGCAATCCGGGTCGTCTTCGGCCCAAGGATTCTCTGCAAAGCAACCCGAACATCGCCACCTTTGTCGAGGGCCAAAATGTCGGCCTCGCTCAACAAGCCGCGAAGCACCGCTTCTTGCATGTCGCGGCGACCACTCGTCAACAAGTTGAACAAAGCATCCGGCCCACCAATGACAGCCGCCATCCGCAACTGTTCCTCACCGACAACCCGCATCGGCCACTTCGGGTTCAGCAACACCGTCGGCTTCCATATGTTCGAGAAAACCGTGAGGGCGTTATCAATCCGATCCCCGACATATCCAGGGACAGCCCCGACGGGGCCAACAGATTCAACCCAAGTGGACCGACGGGCGACCCTGTTGAGCCGAGTGAAGTCTGGAACAAACCCAATGTCGGAAAGGCGCTCCGGCGTCGCAGCCACATCCGCCAAACCCAGAGTCGTCTGCTTCACCCCGGTTGAACCATCTTCGAGACGTTCAACCAAACCGACTTGGCCCACACGGTGTTTGGTAAGGTCTTCTGCCGCGTGACGGGCACTCACCCCATAATCCTCAGCCAATCCACTGACAAGCCGCGCCCGATCCTTGGCATCCAGTTTCGGATAATGCCGGGTGATCACACCATCAATGGTTTCTTCAATGAGTTCTGACCAGTAACCGCGTCGCCCCGCCTCGTCCAACGAGTTCCACTTAGACACAACTTCGCGGATCTGGACTGGATCGGCTTTGGCTTGACGCAACATGCGTTCCACCATGAGATCCGAGGTCGTATCGGCAAACATGACATGCGGATGGGCGCGCTTATCGAACACCCACCGGAACGGCTTACCGGTTGTCCCGTTCGTGTACCAACCAGACTGGCGAATGATGTCTCGGCCCGTGTTCCTTATCCCGGGGGCGACAAGATCATCCAGCACGTCGAAGCGACCTGCGAGGCGTCCAACTTCGTCGGTGATTGACGCCGGATCGGGCGGCATTAGCGCCTGGAGGATGCGATGCTGATTAGCGAACGCCCCGACCTGCCCGGGGATGATGCCCGACCTGACGGTGCCTTCGGTTATGTAGATGCCTTTCAAATAGTTCGCTGCCTCGTCGGACTGGTCTGCGATTCGCATGATCGCAGAGTTGTCGCCAAGGAAGAACCTCATCACATCCTCAGCGGCTTGCGCCCCGGGGCGACCGAACTCGCCGCCACCGCCATAAGCGCGAACCAGCATGTTTGAAATCGCTACACCGTGAGGGTTGTCATGGAAGAACCGTTGCCTTACCCGGGCAGCGGCCAGCTCGTACACCTCATCGGAATACCTGGCAACGGTTTGAGCGCCGCCTCGGCCCGAAGCCCGCGAATGGCTAACTGCGACACCTAGTTCGTCGGCGGAATCAGCCAGCAGGCCATCCACGCCGCGCAACAACCGGTCGAAACGGCCGTTGCGAGCGAAGTACCGTTCCCTCCGCGACACCTGAACTGACAACTCGTTCGCTACGCGTCTACGGCCCCCGCCTAACAGCAACTCGCGTGGAGACATCGACACCTGGCCTGACAGCGCCTCGCCGGCAACCCCGATTCGGATGTCGTCAGCGTTCTTGCCGAACCGTGCCCGCACATACGGTCGCACAACGAGGCGATCAACAGCGCCGCCGCTGCGATGCCTTTGAGCGACACGGATAGTGGATCGTGTTCCCGGCGCACCCGCCCTGGAAGCGAGCCTGCCGAGCATCCCTGCGCCTCGCACCCCTTTGACGACCTTGCCGCCGACAACCAACGGATCAAGGGTGAACAACGCGACAGTGTCGATGGTGCCCGACACATAGTTGTGCCAGGCGGTGCCTTCGTGGCGGGCCACTTCGGCTTCATCCAACACGTCCACGTCGAACAAGCCGAAAGATATGGCGCGGCCAAGCGTTGCGCCTTCCTGCCCGGCCATCTCCCAGGCGCGCTTCCAAATGTCGCCTCGCAACAGCAGCTCTGGCTGCGATCCAGCCCGCGTCGAATACTCCTGTGACGTAGTCAAGCCGAGTGCCGTGACGGCCGTTGTTGGGAGGCGAACCGTTTGGCGGTACCAGCGTTCCCACTCCTCGAAGGTGGCGTTCGCGCCTTCACGCACCGGTTCAGGAATCGCTCCGATCATCAACCCGAACGCACCTTCGGCACCAAACAGGTGCGGCACATACCCGGGGCCGTACTCCTCTGATCCCAAAAGGCGTTCCCCGGCGGCACCCTTCAAAGTGTCGATTACGCCGTCGTACTCATCGTCTGTGAACGGGGCGGTAATCAGGTCGCTGGCGAGGCCCGCCAGGTCGCCGCCCGCAGCAGTCGAGGCTTCAACAATGTTGACTACACGTTCACCGGCACCCGTGACAAGGTCAACGCCTTTATCGACAGCCCCTTGCAGCCGAGACAGAAAGCCCATTGTTTAGATAGGTTGGATCTGAGGGCTGCGAGCTGAATCCACCCGCAACCGGTTGACGAGACGCACCACTTCACGCGATGCACCCGGCACGGCAGCCATTTCTTCCAACAACGGCAACGCCGCCAACAGGCGCTGCGAAACCAGTGGACCGCGCCGGCCCTGCGGTGCAGGCAAACCGGAACCAGGACCCGGGCCGGGACCAATAGGAGCACCAGCCGTAACCGGTTCCCTAACCCGCTCCGTAGGGCGAGTCAACGGACCCGACTGCCCGGGACGCATCACAGGCATCGAAGGCAACGGAACAACCCGCTGCGCCTCCTCCTGAGCGACACGATCCCCATACGTCTGACCTTTAGCGGCCGCAACCTTCTGCCTTGAACCTTTACCGTGCCGCGGCATCAGCCAACCTGTGCCAACAGGTCACGCAACCCAGGAGGCCCAGCCGGACCAGGGGCGGGCTGCGCTTCCGCGCCGGCGCCCGGCTGAGCCAACCCGGGTTGCAACTCAGGTGACCCCTCAGGGACCTGCGCTGCTTGACGTTCTTGAGCTTCGACCTGCACCTTGACAACCGCATCAGCAAGTTCGGCACGATCTGTACGCACCAGTTCAACAATGCGAGCCAAATCACCCGGCGGGATACCACCCTGGGAAGCCTGCGACTGCAAACTAACCAGCAACGACTGTTCCAGAGCCTCAGCGATCACCGCATCATGTTCAGTTTCAGCATCCTCAACCAACGGATCGATTTGCATAAACGACTTCTTCGACATGGTTCCCATACCGATGCGCTGCCCGGCACCGATCACCAAATCGTTCATGTCGGCACCCGGGTGAGTAAACAAGACCCGGTTGTCGTCAGTGTCGAAATCTTTGTTCGGGGTGTAATCGACGACGCCTTTAGCGCCTTTCCACGACACATAAAACGACTTCGACTTGTTGCCCGCATACGCCTTCGCGAACGCTATGGCACGCTTGTTTTCAATCTCCATCGACGCAGCAATCATGCGCTGCGCTTCCTGCACCGGGAAATCCACGACAGCTGACAAGACCGCTTCGCCACGCCGCCCGGTGCGAATGTTTGAACCAGATTCGCCACCAAACTCGGATGGGATGCCGGCAGTCAACCGCTGGGCACGTTCAAGACGGTCAATGGTCGGGTTTGTCATAAACCCGGGGTTCACCGTCGTGTCACGCAGCTCGCCGCCTTTCAACAAACCAATCTCACCGGTCAACCCGTTGGCGGTGTTGATTATCTGCGGCGTCTCCCCGGGCCTGGCTACAAGCCATGAATCAGGGAACACGCCTTTCTGCACAGCCAAAACCTCGAGCGCCATCAACTTGGCTTGCAACTGGTACATGCCGAGCATCTGATCGAACTGGCCTTGCGGTTTATCCAAGTTGACGCGGCCGGCGACAACGACAGGGCACACACCGGCCCGGTTCGGGGTGCGTTCCAGTTCCGCCAAAGCAGGGGAGTAGTCCGTTGTTGCCTGCCAGCTTTGCGACATGTTCGGGTCACGGCCGACACTTATGAGGACTGTTTCTTCCGCGTCGCAGTATTCGACCAACTGGTGAACGTCGGAACCCTTCGACTCTTTCGACCGGATCTTCTCAGCGCCCTCCGGGTAGTTGGCACGCAACCAGTCGAAGGTTCGTTCAAACGTGAAAATCGTGTCATACGGTTCCAGGTCATCCGGTCCAAACAGGGGGGCCGGAAAAGAGGTCAACGGGTCACGGACGGTCCATTCCGGCACCCCCGTCTGTGGGTTGAATCTGAGCGAAACCGTTGACGACGCGTACCCGAGTAGATGTCGGGCACGTTTCGCAAGTTTGATGTCCATGCGGTTGTATTGCCACCACCCCAACACGGCGCTGCGACGCGTCCGGGCGCGCCGTTCAGCCTGCTTCGTGTCGTCATTCGTTGGCGGCATCACCACATCAGGCATCACCGACGCAATACGCATCGCCGTCTGATCCAACCCTTGCGCCAACAGGTTCGCTACAGCTACCTGTTCATGGGAATCCAGTTCAGGCAACGCAACAACAACGTCGCCGTCATAGGCAGCGCGGACACGTCGCATACGGGCCAAAGAACCCGCGGCGTTTGATTCACGTTCACGCAGCAAGCCGACAATCTCGTCAGCCGGTTTCAACCCTTTGCGCCTCTCTCATCCATGACGGTCTCCACAATGGCGTCACGTTTCCCGAAGGCAAAACAATGTTCGGAATGTTGTGTTCAAAGAACCATTGAGCCATAACGCAGTCATCCGTGGCCGCGCCGGAACCGTCTGGTGCCCATTTAGTCACCTCATTTATCAACAGTAGTGCATGAGGGCGGGCCTCTGTCCGCTGACGGCCCGGAAGACGCACCAAACCATGCCGGTACAACGGGGCGAGCATCTGCACACCGTAATCAGGATCAGATTTGTTTCTCGAATGCGTGTAATGCGGAACCAAGTTTACTTCCCTCAAAGCAGACCAACGCCTGAAATGGTCGTACTGCAAAATAAACTTTTGAGCAGCATTCGCTTCAACAATCCAATGAGTAATCGGACGCCCCATAGCGACAGAACGCTGCCACCACTCCTCAGCTATCCCAGTGAACGCACCCGACTCATGGTTCCAATCCAAAAACGTGGGCGCATCCATCTTCTGACGGTACGACTCCAACAAATACCGGAACCTCGACTCAGGCACATACGCCCACACCTGCAACGCCCAATACTTCGACGGCGAAGGATCAGCAGTCGCAACAATCATCACGTCGCCAGGAAGATTGTCCGGCAACTCCCACAAATCCCGGTCAGCGTCCCAACACCCCGGATACTCCACCCCGTCAGAGCCGCGACCCCCACTGATCCACAACGGATCAACCAACACCGCAGCCGGGTCAGCGTCTTCCTGCTGATACAAAATCGCGTACCGGTCCGGTGTCTGATGTTTCACATGAGTCAACTTGCGCCAGTTCAAACGCCGCGGATACAACAAACACCCATCCGGCCACGGAGGCGACGACGCCTTGTGTTCCTTCTCGCACTTCTCCTCATAATGGGCCTGGTACACGATGTGGTGGTACCGCTTCCCACCGAGCTTTAGTTCTTCCGGCAACTCGTCTTCGTAGTCGTCGTCTTCATCCAAGACGGCCTGCTTATCCAACGCATACCGGTAAATGTCGTCGCCCGCCATGCGCTGACCTTGAAGCAGCAGCAACCCGCCAGGCTCCAACCTTGTCTCAGCAACCTCATCCCACCAACGCTTCAAATCGTCGCGGGCCTCAGCGGTACGCATCTTCCGAGGGTCATACAAGTCGTCCCAGATGATCAAATCGAAACGGCCACCCAAAAACCCGGAGTCCACACCGAAACACGTCCACGTCGGCTCCTTCTCAGACACCGGCACATCGTCTTCCTGGGCAACCGTGAACTGGTCGTTGCGCCACACCTCTTTGATATCCGGTTTGAACCGGCCAAAATCATCCATGAGTGTCGCCTCAGCGTCAAACGCGAGACCCATCTTCAAATCTTTCGCCTCAGCCTTGACTGGCACCGACCGTTCAAACTCTGACTTCAAACGCCTCGTATACCACTCAGCCAAACGATGCGTGTGAGAACCAATCATCCCCCTCGACGTGCGATCCCGCACCGTCGCCCACGCCGGCAAAACACGGGTAAAAAACGTGGACTTACCAGACCCCGGGGGAGCGTTTACCACCACATATTCTTCCTGCGGCGAATCCTGCAACTCGACTAGACGACCCGTCGCCTCCACCTGCCACGGCATCAACACCAAACCGAAATAGCGGCGAGCAAAATATTCGATGTCACCCCAGGCGCGGACAGCCTCCGGCGACAACTGATCAAACGGGACTACGGGAGGGGTACGAGACTGTTCGTACGCGACTTTCGCCTTCCGCCCGACAGCGGAACCTTCCCCCTTCTCAAACGCCGACGCCGCCCTGTACGAAACACCCAACTGTTTCGCAGCGCCATACATCGACATGCCGCCATCACGCAGCTCCATGAACTTGACCCACGTCGGCGCATCAATCGCCCTCCCCGAAGTCACCTAAAAAACCCTCGGAACGCTTCACGCAAATCACGCCGCAACGCCCACAACACCACCACAACCAAAACGGCCGCAACCCCAGGCACCACCCAAACCATCAACCAGCCGCCCCGCCGGCACCATCCCCATCGCACAACCCCAACCCCTCATCCGACGCCTCATCCGACACAACCCGGCCAGCCGAATCAAAAGGCCAATCACCCAACAAAACCGCTGCGAACTCGTCAAACAACGACCCTGTATCAACCACCAACACAATGTAGCACACACCCGCAACAACTGTGTTACAGTACCCACACCGGCCCACCAAAACCGGCGGCGACTAACCCTCGCACGATCACCCGCACACCCCCCGGACACCGGGGGCCACCCCGGTACCACGGGGAGGACCAGCAGGAACCGGCAAACAACGGTTCACCTGGAGTAGAAGGGTCTCAGACTGCTGCCCGAGACACGACGGGCCAACAACGGGACTCACCAAAACAACAACAACCAAACAGGCCGGACAGCAGCGACCAGCACAGGACAAAGCTAGGTCAAGGCAGACTCGCCTCAAGCAGCGGAGGGAGTCCCAGGGCTGAAACCAAACCAAACACCCAACCAACCCCCCCCCCAACACAACAACCCCCCCCACCCCGGCCCCTCCCCCACACGCCCAACCACACCAACCCACACAAACACCCACACCCACACAACCCCCCAAACACCCCAAACCCCCAAAAGCAAAACCACCCCTGAACAGGTAATCATCAGGGGCGGGCGGGGTGCACCGGCAGACCCTCCCTTGTCGGGTCTACCGATGCCACCCTACGCCCGGCCCCCGGGGAACGAGACGATGGTCCGGGTTGGGTGGTGGTCTGGTGGTGGTGGTTCCGGGTGGTGGTCTGGTGGTGGTGGTCGCGGCGTGTGGGGTGGTGGGGTGGTGGCGTGTCGAGCTCGGGCACCTGGCCGCGGCTGGCAGGTTCGCGGCTTGAGCTGGATGACTTGACCACCCGGGTTTATGCAGGTACGATGGTGGCACCTAGTCAGCTATCGGAAGGTGTCGTTATGTGTGCAGATGGTCTAATTCAGGTCTATGAATCGGAGGATGGGGCGGTAGATCACGCGGTGTTGCACGCTGATGCTATTGGCGACGCGGTGTTTGTCAGAGTGAATAGCGCCGGATGGGGTCTGGTTTTTGATCATGTAGGGAACCGGGCCGCGGCCGCGGCCGGTCGTTATCGGTTGGCCGCGGTGGTTCGGCCGGGTGCTGAGGTTTTGCACGCTGACCGGTTCGGCTACGTCCGCGGTTAGGTCTAGTTGCCAGCGCGTTCCGGCTGACCGCATTAGGTGGGCCGGTTCGCGGTGGTCATTAGACCGCCGTCACCTAACGAAAAGAGCCTTGCTATGACTGAATCAACTATGGCCGCGGTGTCCGCGGACCTTTCCACAACGCTAGATATGGACGTGTCGCGGCTACGCGACGCGTTGGCCGCGGTGCTACCCGCGGCGTCGAAGGATTCGGCCCGGCCGATTCTGACAGGGGTCCTAATCGAACCGGAGGGAACCGGTCATATCCGACTGGTGGCAACCGATTCTTACCGGTTGGTCAGTGTTCCGGTTCCGGTTCCGGTCGAGCTGGCCGAGCCGGTGCTCGTGTCCGGTTCGTCCATGCGCCAGGTTCTCGCGGCGCTCAAGCCAGCCGCGGCTGGCGGCAGGAATCCGGTTGCGCCGGCTACGTTCCGGTTCGACCTGTCCGAGAGTGGCGAGACCTGGACAGGATCGTTCGATAACGGGCACGGTGTAACGGCCGCGCTGGATACCGTGGACGGTGAATATCCGAATTGGCGCGGTCTGGTCCCCTGGGACCTGGTCGGCCGAGAGGGTGGCGATTCCCCGTCCGGCCTAATGGCCGGTCTGAATGCCGGCTACCTGGCCGACATGGCCAAAGCTATGGGAAAGCTGGCGACCGATAAATGTCCGGTAACGATCCGGGTTCAAGCTCCGGAGATGAAGGATGCGCCAGCGTATGACCAGCATTCCGGTCCGCGCCAGGTCCTGAAGCCGGTTCTATTCGGGGTCCGCGACGCTGACCGGTTCCCTGCCGATGGTCCACAACCGGTAGGCATTCTGATGCCGGTAAGGGTTGCTAAGTGACTGCCGGGCCGACGATCCGCACGGTGGCGACGTGCGAGGAATGTTCCCGCCGGTTCGACCTACTGGACGCGATTGATGCGGAGGAATGGTTCTACGGTCACGATTGCGAAGCGTCGTGAGTATCCGGACGCTGGTCGCCGCGTTGCTAATTGTATTCCTGGCCGCGGCGTGGATAGATGATCCCGGAGCGTACCGGCTTGAACCGGTAGTTCAGGTTCCCTAGCCTGTCCGTTCAGTGGTGGCACCGGTTCCGGCCGGTGCCATCGCCGCGTCTACGGCCAGTGTCTAGTGACCGTGAACCTTGCCCGCGGTGCTTAGAACGGCCCTACGGGCCCCTGGCTGGCCGATTCTGGTCCGGTTCGCGGTGGTTCCGGCCGTAGGGCCGTTCTGCCAGCTGGCCGAGGGTAGGGGAGCTCCGGCCAGGTCGAGCCGCGACCAGGTCGATGCCGGCACCCTTGCGGCCAACGACACCCGACACCCGACACCGGGCCTCGGATACTTGCCTACCCGGGTTTATGCGGGTACGATGGTGGCACCTAATAGCAAGCGGTCCCGGCCTAGCTGGGGCAGAAAGCAGGAACAATGAAAGACCACCTAACCGACATTTTTGCCCACCGTAACGACCTGGAACGCGACCTAGCCGACGTTATCGAGGCCGACCCGGAAGAACCCTTCACAACGGCCCACGGCGACGAGTACGAAACCCCCGCCGCCTGGCTTGAAGGGTTCGCCCTGTCGTGTGAGGTGTGGGACAAGCGCCCCACCGGACCCGGCGAGAATCACGGCGACGGCGGGCACATTGTGGAATGGTTGCTAACGTGCGGCGGGCCGACCGTCGTGCTCACCTATGACACCCGCTGGAACAGCGGCGACCTGTTCCATTCATGGGGGGCCGATCCCCGCACCGGGGAACCCCGCTACCGCATCGAGGTTCGCGGCGAGTTGTGCGAATGGCTAGCAGAGTGGTTCGGGGTGACGGCATGAGGAATCCCGAACTAGCGTGCGACCGGTGCGGCGACGAGGTCGCGAACGGCGAAGGCGTGATGATTGATGATGACCGCGTATGTTCAGGATGCGCGGAACAAGGGGTGACGGCATGACCCGCGGACAGCGGCCCGAGGTGCCCGACAACCTCCCCCCGGTGACCCACCTATGGACGACTAACGACATAGCTAGAGTGTTCGAGGTTGTACCAGGGGCGGTATGTAACTGGGCCAACCGTTACGACACGTTTCCCCGACCAGTGGCGGCACAATGGGGCCGAAGGTTTTACGATCCGGGCGAGGTCCGGCGGTGGCGTGCGGAGGTGACGGCATGACCGGCACCGCCGACCTAGACCCGGCCCCCGGTGGGGTCGGGTCAGGGGTCGCACCAGACGACCTCGACGAGCCAGCCAGGGCGTAGACGTGAGAAAGCCCCGGCCTAGACCGGGGCCATCCCACCTAACAGCCAGCTAATGAAAGCTTGACGCCCCCACTATAGCGGCACCCGACACCCGACACCCGGCACCCGCGGTCAAGCGTGACCCGACACTCCGCGGTCAAGCGTGACCCGACACTCCGCCAGCTTCGCCCGGTTCTCCTCCGCAGACAACACGACACCCGACACCTGCAACGCCTCGTAGACAGGCCCGGCAGCCCGTTTCGCTGCGTTGGTTGCGTCAACTATTTCGGACCATGCCGGCCACCATTTTGAGGTGTCGGCTAGGTGGTTGACGGCGGTTTGGGTGTGGTTGTAGTCGAGTTGTTGTAGGCGGTTGCGCCACATGATGATGGTGGGGTCGGAGATTTTGGTGTTCCAGGTGGCGGCGAGGGTGAGGAGTATCTGGTCGGCTTGATCGGGGGTCATTTCATTATCCTTCCGTTACCGGCATGATTGTGAGGGTGGTGGGAGTCGAACCCACAATCGGCGGGGTAAAGGCCCGCTGCCTTATCCAGTTTGGCCACACCCTCGTACACATAAAACGATCCACCAGAGAGAGCCACATGCGCCACAGGTGTCAGGTCACTCATCTGCTGCCTCCAGTCGGCCCATTAGAGCCTCCATCTCAACAGCCATCGGGGTTGTCGGTTGTGTCTGTCGCACCCACCACAGAGCGGACACGATCAGTCGTCGGTCAGCAGTAGACAACGGCACCATCTCCGAGTCACTCACTGAATGATCAACGCCGTAGGTCATGTCCTCATCTGCCACGCCGTAACCCGTGTCGATGGGTGAAAGTTTTCTTTCACTTGGCATCGTTACAGCAACCTTTCTTTCATTCTGATAAACCCTGGATACTCTGATAAACTTGAGCCTCAATCTCACCCAAGTTGACCAACATGCGCCGCTGGAAATCGAACTTCGGGTAATCCCACGCCGCCTCCCGCAGATGCTGGCTCCGAAACTCGGCGAGAATCTCCAACAGGTCCTCCGCTTGGCGGCGGGACAACGTGACATCGGAGGGCCGCATGTCAGAATGTTGCCTCAGCAAATGGCAACGCATCTTGGGTGTTGACCTCATCCATCCATCGCAGCAAACTTGGCAAGTTTTTGTCGGGGCCGAATGCCAAATAGTTGCCGTCTACCGTGTCGTAGCCATCGCGCGCAGCAATCCGCAGGCGACGCAGCGAGTTGACACGCCCCATGTGGGTCCACAGACCGCGACGTTGGGCTTCCTGCGTACATTGCGACGCATCGGTTGACTCTTTCCACGCAGTTGTTCCGCCAACAAACCACGCCCCGATCTGGCCCCAGGGGACCTGATCCATGACATCTTCGATTCCGTCTTGGGCAACTAGGGCAGGCGGGTACCCGCGTTCAACTAATCGGTCGTACCAGTCGGCTGATCGTTCTAATGTTGCGACAGCATCGCCAACCACATCGGGTGCAGTAGCGAATAACACATCCCCTGTCGGTTGCTTATCGAGATACCGCAGGTAATGGTCGCCGTCGAAACGGTCACCCAGCGTGTAGCACCCGTTGTCGGCGCACCACGGGACGCCAGGAATGGTGCGGGTGCCTGTTGCTGGTGTGAGAATAATCCCCAACAACCCGTGCTTCATGGCGACCCGTATCCCGCGGGTGCTAGGCGTTGCGAGATACAGCACGCCGTATCGCACCGACCAGTAGGACGCTGGGGGCCACCAGATATGCCTTGCCGATGGTCAGGTCGAACCATCCCGCTTGGGCAGCGGCCCATCCAAATGCCAGCGTGAGGAATATTAGCGAATCAACGAGGGCACCGACGAGGTTCGACAGGACGACGGCTATCGGCCAGTTCGACCTTCTCAACGGGTCGTACACGGCGAGGTCGGCTGTTTCGGAAATAAGGAACGCCGCTGTTGAGGCGACTGCGAACCCTGGTGCCGTCCAAAGGGATACGGCACCGCCGACGAGGATCGCGACCATCACAGGAAGCCGACCGCCTGCGTCGTGGAGTGCATCTCGGACGCCGAATGTCGCGCCCGCGAAGTAGACCCCAGCGGGGGCCATCAATCCGAATCCGATACCGACAATGCCCCAGGTTTCTAATGCCCAGTTGGCGAGGGCGATACATGCCACGAATAGAATGAATGTGGTTGCAACAATGTGTCTGTTCTTCATAATGTTTCCTTTCAAAACGCCAGTTCCGCCGACACCTGTTCATGCACAACGTCGAACAGTTCAGGTTCAACGATGCGCCCCGATGCGGCATCCATCATCATTTCGACATCACGCAACGTGAACGGCTCGTCCCGTGGGTCGCTCACTGGTCGTCCTCCTCAGGAACAGACGCCGAATCCAACAGATCCAAAGCCAACGCCGCCTGCTGAGGCACAACACCATTACCGAGC
>ENA-OREN01001937-OREN01001937.1-marine-metagenome-genome-assembly--contig:-NODE-1937-length-22502-cov-3.564058_pt1 | contig 22502 bp, 22 predicted proteins | sample MGYA00248624_ERZ508555 | MGnify/ENA primary metagenome ERZ508555 (study PRJEB26222, sample SAMN06267773) | marine metagenome | isolation source: Saanich Inlet, British Columbia, Canada | place...
TGTTTTGAAGGCAGTTTTGTGAATGCTCTCATGCAGCAGGGCGAAGTTCGAGATGATGAGCAATCCCTGAACCACCAGCAACGCCTGCCAACCGGGCACTCGCCAGATGATGAGGCTCGTCGTGATGACAATAGCGCCCCAATGACGGGCAAGGTGCCAAAAAGCAGTACCGTCAGAACGCTGTAATAAATTCAGCCGTTGTTCTCGGCTTAGCGTCGCCATCAATAATTGGTGTGTGTGTTGCATGGTAACCAATTTTGTTAAATATGGCGCACGTTATCATATGTCTTGGCGTCCCTTACGTGAAAAAAATTGGTCGTTGGTTTTCGCTTAAAGTTCGGATGGCATCTGCGATCCCGGCGTGATTTTTGAGAGCAGGGCATGGATCACTTGACAATCGGCGGTCATCGTGGCTTTTCACCGCCGAAACACACTCTCTTCCAAGGACTTGATCAATGCATCAATATCGTACCCATACTTGTGGCGAGCTTCGCCTGGATCACGCACAGTCGGAGGTTCGGATTTCCGGTTGGGTTCACCGCAAACGTGATCATGGCAATCTGTTGTTCGTGGATTTGCGTGATCAATACGGCCTGACCCAGTGTGTCATTGATGTATCAAGCCCATTGTTTGCCGACGTAGAAGGTGCGCGTCCTGAAAGCGTGCTGACGGTTACCGGTAAAGTGGTAGAACGCAGTGACGAGACAATCAATAAAACACTGCCGACCGGTGAGGTGGAAGTCGCCATTGAAGCGGTCGTTGTGGAAAGTGCTGCACAAATTCTGCCCATGCAGGTCGCCGGTGATGCCGAAGCGGGCGAAGATATTCGCCTGCGACATCGTTTTCTCGATCTACGCCGTGAAAAACTGCACAACAACATCCTGTTGCGGAGCGAGATCATCACCTCTATTCGCCGCCGCATGACAGATCAGGGCTTTACCGAATTTCAGACACCTATCCTGACCGCATCATCTCCCGAAGGCGCCCGCGACTATCTCGTCCCGAGCCGCCATCATCCGGGCCAGTTCTATGCCCTTCCTCAGGCCCCACAACAGTTCAAACAGTTGTTGATGGTGTCCGGTTTTGATCGATATTTCCAGATTGCGCCGTGTTTTCGTGATGAAGATGCCCGTGCGGATCGCAGCCCGGGCGAGTTCTATCAACTCGATTTCGAAATGGCATTTGTGACACAGGAAGATGTGTTCGCCGCAATCGAGCCCGTTCTGGAAGGCGTGTTTGTGGAATTTGCTGGTGAACGCACCGTGACGCCGGCGCCGTTTGTACGCATTCCTTATCTGGAATCCATGCTCAAGTATGGTTCGGACAAGCCTGATTTACGCAATCCTATCGAAATGGTGGATGTGACGGAACCATTCCGTGATTCAGGATTTGGTCTGTTTGCCCGCAATGTTGAAAAAGGTTCTGTGGTTCGGGCGATCCCGGCGCCGGGTGGTGCTGACAAGCCCCGCAGCTTCTTTGACAAGCTGAATGACTGGGCGCGCGAATCGGGTGCCGGCGGATTGGGTTATATCATCTTCGCCGATGGCGAGGCCCGTGGCCCTATTGGCAAAAATCTGGAAGCCGATCGTATCGATGCCATCAAGGCCGCGACCGGTGCATCGGACGGCGACGCTGTATTTTTCGCCTGTGGCGATCTGCATGATGTTGAGCCTTTTGCTGCGCAGGCCCGTGACCGCATTTGTGATGAGCTTGATTTACGCGAAAAGGGAGCCTTCAAGTTCTGCTGGATTATCGACTACCCTATGTTCGAAATGGATCACGATACTGGTAAGCTGGAATTCAGCCACAACCCGTTCTCCATGCCGCAGGGCGGTATGGAAGCGTTGGAGACCATGGATCCGCTCGATATTCTGGCTTATCAGTATGACATCGTGTGCAACGGTATTGAACTGTGCTCAGGCGCCATCCGGAACCACCGCGCCGATATCATGATCAAGGCTTTCGCGATGGCAGGTTATGGCCCGGAAGTGGTTGAAGAGAAATTCGGTGGTATGTTGAATGCGTTCCGTTACGGCGCACCACCCCACGGCGGTGCCGCACCCGGTATCGATCGTATTGTGATGATGTTGGCGGATGAGCCGAATATTCGCGAAGTGATCGCCTTCCCGCTTAATCAACAAGCGCAGGATTTACTCATGGTGGCCCCTGGTACGGCGGACGAAACGCACCTGAAGGAGCTTCACTTGAAGGTTGTTATGCCCAAGGTTATCAAGACCACAGAGGACCAACCAGCCGAAGGTGGCGAGAACCAAGGTAGCTAGCGTCGTAAAATTGGACGAAACAGGCTAAATTTGTTAGATTCATTTACCGTTTATTATTCTCATCGCGTTAAAAGCGATATGAGGGTGATAAATAGCTACGAAACATGTATATAGTGATTCGTGGCGCTAAACATTCATCAAGAAATGATGGGTGATAGAGAGGGTAGATGAAACGAGTTATTCCTGTTGTATTAGGCAGCATGTTGCTGGGCGCTTGTACGCTACCATTGCACGTGCAGGTCGTATCATGGGCCATTGATGGAATATCATATCTAACCACTGAGAAATCTGTCACCGACCATGGCCTGTCCATGGTGGCGCAACAGGACTGCGCATTGTGGCGGTTACTGACCGAAGGCGATATTTGCCGTGACGAAGATGCCATTACCGCCATTGCTTCGGCTGACGTGGCCACCGAAGGTCAGGCGGAAACAGTGGGTACTGTTGCAACGGAAGAATCATCCTCATCCTGGAGCAATCCGGCAACGGCCGAAGACCTGAGCGTCATCGAAGTTTCGGTCGCGGCGCTGGAGGCTCCTGTTGCTTTAGAGCCCGTGATTGAAACAAGCCCAATTACGTCCACAGTTACGCCCACAATTGTGGTGCCGTTGGTCGAAGCATCAGCCGTGGAAATGGCGAACGCTGGTGACTATCTGGTGATTGGCAGTTTCAGCAAACAAACCAATGCCCTTGGTTTTGCGGAAAAGAACGGCAGTCTTGATACCAAAATTCTACCGGCCATGGTCTCTGGTGAACAGGTATACCGCGTTGTCGTCGGTCCGGTTGTAACGGGCAACCGCGAAACTGTTACAGCGGCCTTGCAGGTCGCGGGACTAAACGAGTCATGGCCGCTTAGCGTGACCTATGATCAAACGACGATCGCCTGGCGCAAGGTCTCCATATCAGAACCTGTTCAGCTTGCGGCGTTGTCTGAATAAACAACCTATACCTCGTAGAACGTTGTCCCGGCCAGTTGGCGCATAACGCCAACGATGCGTTCTGTTTGTTGAATGCGCTTTGTGTCGTCCCCATTGTAACGAACATCAAATGATAGGCGCTCTTCCCACACCCGCACGAAATCCTGCGGGGTATCTGGCTCCGCACTTTTGCCTTCCAGCGCGCCGATGGTCGCATCGTAACGGGGGTGCAACTGCGGCTGGAAAGCCAGTTCCGCATAATCATCCCATGACAGATGGCCTGATACATAGAGTTCCAGCCCCAGACCAGACATCTCGCGGGGGGGGACAGATCGGATATCCACGTCCATATGGGCCATTTGCATGGCGCGATCACGCCGTTGTTCTTCGGTGTTGGGTAATGGAACCGGCAGGTTTGCCTGATTGAAGTGCGGAAGCAAAGCCCCTGGACGCGGCGCAATCGGTCCGGGCGCATCGGTGGTCTCGGCTACTCGTGCCGGGGGAAGAGGGCTCGCAAACGGGTAACTTTGTTCAATGTGTCGATTATCAATTTTCATGCCTGTTGCATCCTGGTCTTAGATCCAAACCCCTGGGAAAAAAAACGGCCCCTTGCCACGCCTAAGTGGCGAAGGGCCAGTTGAGAGAGGGGGGATCGTTTTCGTCATGCCATTTGGGCTTCATCCTGATTGCTGGGTACTCGATGCGGCGGATTGGGGACAATAACGGGTAGCTCAGCGCGTTCCCGCTTGGTGCTGTACATGGCCTGATCGGCGCGCTGGATGATGGATACCTCTTCGTCCAGTCCACCGAACAATTCAGTGCCGAGGCTGGCCTGGATATTGACAATCGTGCCCTGCCAATCCACGGCGGAGTGGTTCAATGCACGTTCCAATAACGTTGCCCGGTTTTGTGCGGCGGCAATCGTTGTACGAGACATGAGAACCGCAAATTCGTCACCCCCCAGGCGGGCAACTTTATCAGTATCCCGCACGCCGTTGCGTAAGACCGATGCCACCTTTTGCAGCACAGCGTCGCCAGCACTATGACCATGTTTGTCATTGGTCTGTTTGAATTCATCCAGATCAATGTAGATCATGGCACCGTTTTCGTTGTGGCGTTGAGCCTCGGACAGGGCGTTCTGTAACGCGCCTTCAAACCCACGGCGGTTTAGCAATCCGGTCAGGGCATCGGTAATAGAATCCTGTTCCAGTTCCGCGATGCGTCGGCTTTGTTCCTTGATCCGCCATGCAGCATGTTCCGACGTTGCCATGGCTTTGCGCGCCAGATACCGAGCGGCCTGGGGCTCTGCACCATAGGTGATGAAATCGGCGAGCTGCTGTACGATGACGGTAAGCTCAAAGGTATCAGCGATCGGGTTGCTGATGATTTCGCCCCTGGGTGATATCTGCATTTAATCTCTCCTGTACGGCCGTTTTGGAGGATCCGACGGCTTTTGTTATGCCTATCGATGCAATGGACGTGCCAAAGCTTAACCAAAGGTAAATCAATGCTTTAGGTATCGTTAACCATGTTTGATCTGGGCAAGGTATGCCGTATACGGCGTGGTTACGGAAAAAACTGCCTACCTCTGGCCGTGATGCGTTCGGATACGCATCACCTAATCGGGATATGTGGGCCATAACCACGCGGCCCCGCGTACACCGCTGGAATCCCCATGTTTGTTGCGCCTCAAGTGGGTGTCGGCCTGGTCGGAAAACACCCATTGCTGCCATAAAATGGGGACTGAATCGTAGAGATTGTTCAGGTTGCTTAAACCGCCGCCCAACACGATCACATCCGGATCAACGATGTTAATGACGGTGGCAAGCGCACGGGCTAATTGCTGCTCATATATCCGTATGGCAGTAACGGCCGCTGGTTCACCGTCTGTCGCACGCACCGAAATCTCCGTGGTATCAAGGCCGGGCGTGCCGCCGCCGCGCTCGTATGTCCGCCTAAGACCGGCACCGGACAGGTAAGTTTCGATACAGCCCCGTTTGCCACAATAACATTCGGCGCCGGGTAATTCGTCACCTGAGGCCCATGGTAGCGGGTTGTGGCCCCATTCACCGGCTACCGCATTGATGCCGGTATGGGGCGCGCCCCTGAACACCAACCCGCCACCCACACCGGTACCAAGGATAACCCCGAAGGTGACAGCCGCACCCGCAGCCGCACCGTCGCTGGCTTCGGACATGGCAAAGCAGTTGGCGTCGTTGGCCAGGCGAATGGGACGATCCAGCAGGCTCTCCAGATCACGGTCCAGTGCATGCCCGATCAGACACACCGAATTGGCATTCTTGATCAGCCCGGTGGCGGGCGAGACCGTGCCGGGTATGCCGATCCCCACGAAGCAATTGCCCCCTGAATAACGGCCCCCTGAGCTACTGCTGGCGCTGGCAGCCCCATCGATGCTTGATTCCAGATGCTGAACCACATCCACGATGGTCTTTAAAGTGGCCGAATAGTCGCCCTGTGGTGTGGCGACCCGGTGGCGCGCCAATTCGGTGCCCACCGAATCGATCACGATTCCCTCAATCTTTGTGCCGCCCAGGTCGATTCCGATCCGCATGTGTCAATCCATTCAGGTGCCCATGAAGGGGCAGAAGTCGCAGAACTCTGCGATTGTTTACACACCATATATGGTGTTTTGCCGTTAAGGGAACACAAAATTTGTTAATGACCGCATGCACAGGGTAAAAGTGTAGAGAACAGCGAACCTGGGAGGTTACGGCTATGGGCGGGCAAACGGGCGAGGGTCATACGGGCAAATTGACGGCAACCATACCAAACACGGGCTATCCGGTTTTGACTGGTTTGGAAAAAGCGGGGATTTCCGGCAAGCACATTGCCAGCATCACTGCCGTCTCGGCACCAACCGTCAGCAAATGGCGCAGTGGTAACAGCGCCATGCCGAAGATCACTGTGGTTTTCCTGACCCTGGTGCTGGCGAACCTGATTGAGGACATGGAAGCCCTGGAACGGCGGTTAGAGGAAGAAGGTTGCGCCTGGAATGATATGTTCGGCGATCAGCTTCACGATCTGCAAGCCTTGTTACGGGAACAGGAAATCTACAACGCCGCCCATCCACCGGCGGTGGTTCGGGAGGGGGCGGTACTTTTCCGGGCCTGGCTTGTGATGAGCGATGGCCTACCCACCACCATGACCAAGCGAAACGACTATGTGGTGCTCACCGATCACATGACGGCACCGGCCGCGGAATAAAATGACTGATACGCAAAAAAACAATTTAGGCCTCACCCAGGAAGGGTTGCAAACGGCCCTGAATATCAAACACTGTTATCAGAACCGGGAACCTGTGTGTATGCCCGATGATAACGAACGAATTTTGCTGCCCGAACTGCTGCTCAACCGCAATGTGGATTTGACCAGCATGGAAGACCCGCTGCCGCTGGCCATGTTGGCCACCCGCGACCCGGAAGCCCCCATGTCCATCGCCGCCATCACGCGGCTGGGACCGCTCGGTCGTCAGAGCAAGCTTATATCCGGTGTGGTGCAGGTGGTGGGCGAGACCAGCAAACATACCCTTGTGAGAGAATGCGTTAACCTGATCACCGAAAGCGCGTTTGATCCGGACGCCATCGCCAAGATCCATCACCACGCCAACCAGTTCATCGTGCGTTCGCGCCAGCAATACACCATGGCCCTCAGACAAAACCTCAAAGGCCTCATGGACGGCACCGTCACACCACGCGACTTCGTGCATGATTTTTTCGAGCTGACCGAAGCTGGCAATCTGCGCAACGATATCCGCAAACGGCTGGTGCTCAGTTTACTGTTATCGGAAAATGTGCGGCCCAGCGTTAAATTTCTGGTGCTGGAAAACTTCTACCGCCTGTCCAAGCCCGTCCGCGCCAGCATCCTGGCCGCCGTGCTCAACGCTGAGCCGTCGCACCATATTGATTTGATCAAAGAAGAAATTAGATGGATCGTGGCCCAGGAGAGGCTGGTGCCGGGGTTGGGGTGACTTCTCGAATGAATGTTCATGACATTCAATACTCAGAGGCCTGGAGCGATTGTGATCGAAATAGTGGTCAGTGCTACTTGGGAAGCAATATTGTGGCTAGCCTTCTGGTTTGCTCCTTGGGGACTATTTGCACTATTGATCGGTTTTCTTAGTTTCTCGGCGGCCTACGATTTCGCGCAATCGCAAGAATGGACAAAGTTCTGGGTCTCGCTAGCACTAGGTTTGTTCTGCGCAATTTCCTTCGTTGCCTCGTTCATGCATAAGCGAAAATCGATGGCTGTTAGCTCAGAAGAGTAACACTTGCTCACCTCTATCACACAAAAATTTGGAAACAATTTCCGACAGGGTTATTTTTTAATTTTGATTGGAAAATAAAGCCCACCACGCTCACCCCAATCTCCCTTACCGCCAGTCATATGAATGACGTTCTGAAAACCGGCTCCCTACACGTCCTGTAGGGTCAGTGCCGCGTTCACCGTATGCGCAGAATAATAGCAATCGGGTTTCCATGCGGGTGGCGAAGATGTTTAAGGCCCTGCCGAGTTGGGAGACGGCGCTCAAGGCCCGGTAGCATGTTCCCTTAATGCATTTACTGTATTGGCAGGCCGCCAAGTTTTGTTGCCATGTCTGTGAACTTGTTAAGAGCGCCAGCCATTTTTTTGAACACCTCGTCACGGTCCGTGATCCCATAGCGCATCGCCAACCATGTGGGGTCTGTATAGGCAAGTTTGACGCGGCCATCAGCATCCTTCCAGACCAGAGCCTTGAGGGGAAGATCAAGGCCGATCATCGGGTTGGATTGCATAAGGGGTGTGCCGATCTTGGGCGTGCCAAAAATAAGAATTTCGGCGGGTGCAAGCTCCATCCCGATACTCATGGCGCCTTTGGCGTGGTTAATCCGTTTGAATATCTTGATGCCTTTACGTTCCATGGCAATGCCGAGGCGGTCAATCGTCTTGGCCACACCGAAATCACTGTCCTTGATAATTAACCCATCGGCACCAGCACGGGCCGGAACACTAAACACGGCTGTAACACCAAGGCACACGATAAAAGCTATAAGAAGTTGGCGAAAAGAACGCGTATTCACACCTAAATCCCCCATGCTGACATTATTTAAACGACCTTCAAGAAGGTACCTGATTTCGTCGCCTGAAACCAGAGCACGCCAAAGACAAAGGTGATGAAGTCTGTAAATGATTAAGTGCGGGCGTTTCTCGTCAGGGAAAAGGTTTGGTGAAACGCTACGTAACCCTACCAACAGTCCCGCTGTGCTCCACCCAATCTCCCATACCGCCCGCCATGTGTATAACGTTCTGGAATCCGGCTTCCTGCATATCTTGCAGGGCCAGCGCCGAGCGTTCGCCGTAGGCGCAGAATAATAGCAATCGGGTTTCCATGCGGGTGGCGAGGATGTTTAAGGATCCGCCGGTCGAGATGGCGTCCGTGAGCGTGGGGTAGGGTACGTGCATGGCACCTGGAATAATACCGTTTGTCTGGCGTTCGCTTTCTTCACGCAAATCAATGAAGACAACGCTGGTATCGTCCAGCAGTTGTGTGGCCGTGCGGGCGTCCACGGTGCTGTCTTTTAACGCCGCCTCGTCCTGGCGCAAACCGATCTTCTGGTTGGCCGGAACCGCCACGTCCATAAGCTTGGGATTGGGCAGGTTCAGGTTTTCCATGATGTCTGCGTAGTGATCGGCTGAGGTCACTTGCAGGCGCGGATTGAAGGCTCGTTCTTCGGCGATGGTGCTCACCGTGTCGCCTTTATAATCATGGCCCGGATAGACCAGCATGTCATCAGGCAGTGTGAGCAGTTTGCCAAAGATCGAGTTGTACTGGGCATGGGCGTTGCCGTGCTGGAAATCTGTGCGGCCGGTGCCGCGGATCAACAATGTGTCGCCGGTGAAAATTCGGTCGTCCAGTTTGAAACAGTACGAATCATCCGTGTGACCAGGGGTGTAGAGCACCTGAAGCGAGATGTTCTCGATATCAACCGTGTCGCCTTCATCCACGCGCATGGAGACAATATCGACCGAGCTTTGCTTGCCCATAACGGTGACGCAATGGGTGTGATCGCGTAAGGCTCCCAGCCCGGTGATGTGATCGGCGTGTACATGGGTGTCGATGGCCTTGACCAGTTTCAGATCAAGTTCCGAAATAACGCGCAGGTAGTGATCGGTCTTTTCCAGTACCGGATCAATGATCAGCGCTTCGCCGCCGGTGCGACTGGCCAGGATGTAGGTGTAGGTGCAGGACGTGCTGTCGAATAATTGTCGGAAGATCATGGCGCGGTCCTTGTTATTCTGCGGGAGCGGTACTCGGTACTGGTGCCTCCGTGCGGCGGATGATGAGTGCCAGCAGCGGCGGGATGATCAACAACGTCAATAGCGCAGACAGGCTCAACCCGCCGACTACCACGGACCCTAGTCCTCGGTATAATTCTGATCCCGCACCGGGGAACACCACCAGCGGCACCATGCCGAACACGCTGGTCAGGGTGGACATGAAAATAGGCCTGATCCGGTTGCGGGTGGCTTCCATGATGGCGTCATGGGGGCTCATGCCTTCATCGCGCAGGTGGAACAGGGTTTGGTGCACCAACAGGATGGCATTGTTCACCACAATCCCGATCAGGATCACAAAGCCCAGTAGCGTAAGCATATCCAGCGGCTGGAAGGTGACCATGTTGACCAGCGCCAGCCCACCGATGCCACCAGCGGTGGCGAGCGGTACGGACAGCATGATAACCAGCGGATAGACGAAGCTTTCAAACAACACGGCCATGGCCAGATACACAATGACCACCGCGATCAGCAAATCCAGCACCATGGCATCCCATGTTTGCGATAGTTTATCGGCGGTACCCGACATCCGCAGGCGCACGCCATCTGGCAGGCCTTCGGCTTTCAGTGCGTCCACCACATCGGCTTCCAAAATATCGAGCACGGATTCCAGTGCCATGTTATCGGGTGGGCGGATTTGTAAGGTGACCGTGCGTTGGCGTTCCAGGTGTCTGATTTCAATCGGGCCGGATGTGACCGAAATATCGGCTAACGAGCTGGCCGGCAGAATTTTACCATCGCTGGTCACCACCGGCAGGTTGGCAATGCCCTGGGTTTCAATGACCCCATTGTCGGGACCAGCCAGGGTCAAATCCATGCGCTTGTTATCTACCGTGATTTCAGCCACCCGCAGGCCATCGTTAAACGCGTCCAGCGTATCGCCCAGCTCACGCGCCGTCACACCGTTATCGGCCAATTTGATACGGTTGGGAATGACGCGGATTTCAGGTGCACCCAGTTCCAGCCCCGGCTTGGGCCTGATTTGTGTGCCTTCCGATTGGGGCAGAACCCCGGAGATTTTGCCGTAGGCCCTGTGCGCTGTTTCCAAAATATCTTCCAGGCTAGGGCCGGTGACGTTCAGATCAATGGACCGACCACCACCAATGCCTCGGGCAAACAGGGACCGTTGGCTAATCAGGCCAAAGGTACCGGGTTCCTTATAGACAGCGTTGCTGAGTACAGGGATCAGATCCTTTACCCGCGACGGATCAGCCGCCGCCGCGCCCAGTATGGTGGTGCCGCGCCAGGCCACGAAGAAAAAGCGCTGAACCTTGGCGGGCTGGTCCGGGTCGCTGTTGGTTGTACCGTTTTGTTCGTGCGCCAACGTGCCATCGCTGCCTTGCCACAAAGGGCTGATTTCACTTTCAATGCGTGTGGCGATCTCGCTGGTGGTTTCAAGATTGTAGCCGGGTGGTGGTAAAACCACGCCGAGGATCAGGTTTCGGTTGCCAGTGGGCAGGTAATCCAGCTTGGGTAAAAACAGATATGTGACCACGGCGCCGGTACCACACAAAATCGCAACCATGGCCATAGATCGCGCGCGGTTGGTGATCACGTGTTTGGTCAGTCGGACAATCAGGTGCACAAATTTAGCGCCTAAGGTCGCCAGTGGCTTGGTCACGCCAAAGATAAATCCGCCTTTCTGCCGGGTGGTATCATTCAGTAACCGGTTGGACAGGGCGGGGATCACGGTAATGGCCACGATCAGCGACAGGATAACCGAAACCGAAATCGCCACCGCAATATCGCGGAACAGCTGGCCCACTTCCAGATCCATGATCAGGATGGGGATAAACACCAGAACCGTGGTCAGGGCCGAGACAAACACGGCTCCCCAGACCTGCTGCGCGCCTAGGTAAGCGGCTTCGCGTTTGCTTTTGCCTTGCTGGTGCAGCCGGTAGATATTTTCCAGCACCACAATGGCCGCATCCACCACCATGCCCACGGCAAACGCGATTCCAGCCAGCGATATAACGTTAAGTGACCTGCCCAGGGCGGCCATGGCGACGAACGCGCCAATGACGGAGACAGGAATAGCCAGCGATATGACCAGCGTGGCACGACCCGATCTCAAGAATAATAGCAGGATCATGGCCGCCAGTGCACCGCCCACAAAGATGTTTTGCTGAACAAGATCAATGGAGGAATCAATATAGACCGTTTCGTCGTAGACCTGTGTCAGGTACAGGCCGTTCTCGGGCAGGATACCGGCATTCAATTCATCAATGGCGACCCGAATACCGTCCATTACCTCAATCACATTGGCACCGGTTTCGCGCACCGCATTGATCGCCATGGCCGGCTCGCCCAGAAAGCGGATCATGGATGTAGGGTCTTTATAGGTGAAACTGACCTCGGCGATGTCACCCATCGTGACACGGGCCAGCCTGCCGCTGGCCTGATCAGACAGTGAGCGCAGCACCACGTCTTTGACCTGATTAATGGTCTCGAACTCGCCTTCGGTGCGAACCACGTAACGACGTTTACCTTCGTCCACGTCGCCTGCGGTCACACTAGCATTGGCGGCGCGCAGGGTGTTGACCACGCTGGTCACGGTCAGGCCGAACCGGGCCATGCGGTCGGGATCAACCACAATTTTGAGTTCCCGCTCGCTGCCGCCGTAGACGTTGACCCGTGATACGCCGCGCACCCGCTCGATACGGTCTTGCACGGTGTCTTCCACGAAGTCGCCAAATTTGTGCACGGTTCTCTCATTACCCGGCGCCCGGCGCAGGATGATCCAGGTGATGGGGCTGTCTTCGCTGGATGATGTTCTGATGGTGGGTTGGTCGACCTCGGACGGATAACCACCGACCCGGTCCAGACGGTTTGACACCAGTAGCATGGCCTTGTCCATGTTCTGACCAACGGCGAATTCCAGCGTGATGGATGACTGTCCGTCTTCTGACCGGCTGCTAATTTCTTCCAGACCTTCCAAACCTTTCAGGGTTTCTTCCTGACGGTTGGTGATCTCGCGTTCGACCTCGGCCGGAGCGGCACCGGCCCAGATGGTGCGTAGATTAATGATCGGCTTGCGCACGTCGGGTGTGAGCTGGATCGGAATTGAATCCAGCGCCACCAGACCGAACATGATAACCATCAAAACAGCCGCTATAACCGCGACGGGACGTTCGATGGATGTACGAATAAGGTCCATGATACTGGTCTAGCTACCAGAATCAGTATCAAAACCGGGATAGGTGACGGCCTGATCGGGGCGCAGGCGTTCGTTGCCGCGCACGACCGCCAGGTCACCGACGTTCAGTCCGTCTGTCACTTCAAACCGGGTGCCCACCGCCGCGCCGATCACCACGGACTGCTTGGTCGCAATGCCATCGATCGCCACATATACAATGGCGCCGCCGGAATCGTTAATTATGGCGTCCTTGTGCACGCTGATCACGTCGCGTGGTGCGGCACTGGGGATATTGAGGGTAACGCTCTGGTTTACGGCCAACACCGCATCATCAGCCAACAGGGCAGTGAAGCGCACGGATCGGGTTCTGGTCAACGGATTCTCATCCGGGATTACGGCGCGGACCTTTGCATTACCAGTGGCACCGTTTTGTACGGCGAAATGAACATCAGTGCCGGGTGTCAGCCCGTCAATACGTTCGGTGGGCACGTCGGCTTCGATTTCCAGGGTTCGGTCGTCGATCAGGGTGACGATGGAAACGCCGGGGGTCACGAATGCACCAACTTCGGTATGGCGCTGCGATACGACACCGTCATAGGGCGCGCGAACGTCACCATTATAAAGATTGATTTCGGCCAGCATAAGATTTGCTTCGGCAACACTGAGCGCGGCGCGACTTTCCGCCACTTGGCTGGTGGCCACGGCTACTTGTTGACGCTTGTCGTCGAGCTTGGCTTGTGAGAACGCAGACGATCCTTCCAGATCTTCAAGCCGGTCCAGTTCCTGTTGACTAAGCGCCATTTCTGCCTTGGCGGTGCTGACGGCGGCACCGTACTGGGTGACTTCGGCTTGCCAAAGTTCGCGCCTTGATTCCAGGGCGTCGGTCACCAGCTTTGCCATCACATCGCCCGCCGATACACGATCACCGACTTGCACCATGAAGCTGGCAATAGGACCATTGGTGCGGGCAGCCACAACACCGGAACGGGTCGCCACCAAACGTCCAATCACAGGGACGGTCTGGTGCAGGGGTTCCTGAATGACCGCATCCACTTCTACGGGCGTGGCAGGTTGCTCACCATCTTGAGCTGCCTGGGCTACCTGTGCAGTTGCAAGCATCACAGCGAACAGCAAAAATTTGCTAAATTTTCTTCGTAAACGATTGAACATACGTCTTTCCCAGATTTCCCCCATGGTGTGGGGGTGATGATACTCACGATGGATGAACAGTCCAGTACAACAGGAAAATAGGTAGAATTAGGCTCGATTGATCTGGCGTATCTGCTACATTGCGGAGATCAATATATGAAGGCATTCCATTCATGACCACGTTGCTGTTTACCCACCCCATTTGTATCGAACACAACCCCGGTACCCGGCATCCGGAATGCCCGGACAGGTTACGCGCCGTTGTGGCGGCACTTGATGGTGAGGCTTTCTCGGCACTTGATCGGCGCGAGGCACCAGTTTCTGACGAGGCGCCTATTGAACGCGTTCACAGCACCGATCACATCCGCCAGATTCTGGATAACGTACCGACCGAAGACCGTGTTTATCTGGACCCGGATACGGCCATGTCACCGGCATCGGGCGAAGCGGGCCTGCGCGCAGTTGGAGCGGCTTGCGCGGCTGTTGACGCCGTGATGTCTGGTGACGGCCACAATGCATTCTGCGCCGTTCGCCCGCCCGGCCACCATGCTGAGCGAGACCGGGCCATGGGGTTCTGTCTGTTCAATACGGTGGCCATTGCCGCCAACCATGCCAAGGCCGCCCACGGTTTGAGCCGCGTGGCGGTGGTGGATTTCGATGTACACCATGGCAATGGCACGCAAAGCGCGTTCTATGATGACGAAACCCTGTTTTTCGGCTCCAGCCACCAATGGCCGGCCTATCCGGGTACGGGGAGTGTGGACGAGACGGGTGCTAGTAACAGCAACTGCAACGTGACGCTCGTCCCCGGTGCCGGATCACGGGAGTTCAGGGCTGCATGGGCAAATACCATTTTGCCGGAGCTGGAAACATTTGGACCTGAACTGATCATTATTTCAGCCGGTTTTGATGCCCACGCCCGTGATCCACTGGCTAATCTGGAGGTGCAAACCGGCGATTACGCCTGGGTCACCAAAGAAATCATGGCCGTGGCCGACCGTTGTTGCGACGGTCGGGTGGTGTCGTCGCTGGAAGGTGGGTATGATTTATCCGCGCTGGCGGAAAGTGCCGCTGTTCATGTGCAGGCCCTGATGGACCATTAAGGATATGAGGATATACCGTGAGTACTAAAGAGCAGGGCAAGATGCCCGCCGATATCAAGAAAATGAACTTCGAGGACGCCCTTGAAGAACTGGAAGACATTGTCCGTACACTGGAAGACGGCAGCGGTGCGCTGGATGAAGCCATCGATGGTTATGAGCGCGGTGCATGGTTAAAAAAACGGTGCGAGGAAAAGCTGACCGAAGCCCGTACCCGCGTGGACAAAATCGTGGTTGGCACGGACGGCAGCGTGTCCACAGAACCCGCCGATCTGGATTAATCACGCCCTATAGCGGCGCCACCTAACCCGACTGGAATACCCAATGAGCGATCTGAACACGAGCATGCGCGATGCCGCCGATGATGTTGAGCAGATGCTTGATAAGTTGCTGGTACTGGAAGGTGACCCCGAAGACCGGGTGCTGGAAGCCATGCGCTATGCATCACTGGGTGGTGGTAAGCGGGTTCGGCCATATTTGGTGTTAACCAGCGCCGCCATGTTCGATGTGGTACGCCCGGCGGCTTTACGGGCGGCGGCGGCCCTGGAAATGGTTCATTGTTATTCGCTGGTGCATGATGACCTGCCCGCCATGGACAACGATGACCTGCGCCGGGGTCAGCCTACGTGTCATATCAAGTTTGATGAGGCCACCGCCATTCTGGCTGGTGATGCCTTGCTGACCCGTGCTTTCGAAGTTCTATCGAACCCGGATACCCACGACGACCCACGGGTGCGTGCAGATCTGGTGTTGGCCTTGGCCCAAGCAGCCGGTGAGCACGGTATGGTTGGTGGGCAGATGCTGGATTTGCTGGCCGAGACCACCACGTTGAGCATGCCCGAAATTACTCGTATGCAGCGCATGAAAACCGGTATGCTGATCAGCGTAGCGTGTGAGATGGGAGCCATTCTGGGCCACGCCAGTGAACAGGCCCACCGCGCTTTGCGGGCGTATTCGCATGATTTGGGTCTGGCGTTCCAGATTGCCGATGATCTGTTGGATTTAAATGCCACGGCGGAAGAAATGGGCAAACAGACCGGCAAGGACGCCGATGCGGGTAAATCCACGTTCGTGTCGCTCATGGGCGAGGAAAAAGCCCGCAATCAGGCTAAAATTCTACGTGATCAGGCCATAGAACACCTTGAAATGTTTGGCGAAAAGAGCGACCTTCTAAAACAGCTGGCGACGTTCGTTGTAGACCGCCGCGCATAAGGATTTAAAGACGTGCCAGAAGATCGCACAGAAGACAGCACAGAAGACGGACTGACACCTCTGTTGGATACGGTAAAAGTACCGGCAGACACCCGTGATTTTTCCATCGATCAGCTCAAACAACTGGCCGATGAATTGCGTCAGGACACGGTGCGTTCGGTCAGCATCACCGGCGGGCATTTGGGTGCCAGCCTGGGCGTGGTCGAGCTGACCGTTGCTATCCATCATATTTTCGATACCCCTGATGACCGACTGATCTGGGATGTGGGTCATCAATGCTATCCACACAAAATTCTCACTGGTCGTCGTGATCGCATGAATACCCTGCGTCAGGGAGGAGGCCTGTCCGGTTTTACCAAACGTGACGAAAGCGAATATGACCCGTTCGGCGCGGCACATAGCTCCACCTCGATTTCGGCCGGGCTGGGTATGGCGGTGGCCAGTGATCTGGATGGCGTAAAGCGCAACGTGATCGCGGTGATCGGTGACGGTGCCATGACTGCCGGTATGGCTTATGAAGCCATGAACAACGCTGGTGCCATGGACGCACGCCTGATCGTGATCCTGAACGACAATGATATGTCCATCGCACCACCCGTTGGTGCGTTGAGCGCGTACCTCTCGCGGCTGATATCGTCTAAATCATATCGATCCATGCGTCACTTCGCTGGTGATATCTTAAAGAAGTTCCCACGCCAGATCGAAGAACGTGCACGCCGCGCCGAAGAATACGCCCGTGGCATTGTCACCGGCGGCACTATGTTCGAAGAACTGGGTTTCTTTTACGTGGGGCCGGTTGATGGTCACAATCTGGATCACCTGTTGCCGGTGCTTAAAAACCTGCGCGATGAGAAAGAGCCGGGTCCTGTTCTGCTGCATGTTGTGACCAAAAAGGGCCATGGCTATGGCCCGGCTGAAAAATCTTCAGACAAGTATCACGGCGTTAGCAAGTTTGATGTGGTGACCGGCGAACAGGTCAAGGCCAAGGCCAATGCGCCGTCTTATACGTCGATCTTTGCCCGCGCTCTGCTGGATGAAGCCGCGGACGATGACAAGGTTGTCGCCATCACGGCGGCGATGCCGGGCGGTACGGGCATCGATAGATTTGCCGCTACCTATCCCGAACGCAGTTTCGACGTGGGCATTGCCGAGCAGCACGGCGTGACGTTCGCCGCCGGTATGGCAACCGAGGGCTACAAGCCGTTCGTCGCGATCTATTCAACGTTCTTACAGCGCGCCTATGATCAGGTGGTTCACGACGTGGCTATTCAGAAACTGCCGGTGCGGTTCATTCTGGACCGGGCCGGTTATGTGGGCGCCGATGGCTCTACCCATTGTGGCGCGTTTGATCTGGCGTACCTCGCCACGTTGCCCGGATTTGTGATCATGGCCCCGTCTGATGAGGCCGAGCTTATGCATATGGTGGCGACGGCGGCGGCGATTGATGACGGCCCCAGCGCCATACGGTATCCGCGTGGTGAAGGTGTCGGTGTGGAATTACCGGCGCGTGGCAACGCCCTCGAAATTGGCAAAGGCCGCATGGTACGTGAAGGCACCACGGTGGCAATTTTGAGTTTGGGCAGCCGCCTCGCGGAATCGGTGAAAGCGGCAGAGGAACTGGCCGCCCGTGGTTTGTCCACAACCGTTGCAGACGCCCGTTTCGCCAAGCCTGTGGACGAAGCCATGATCCGCGATCTGGCAGCACGCCACGATGTGCTGATTACGGTGGAAGAGGGCGCGGTTGGCGGCTTTGGCAGTCACGTACTCAGCTTTATGGCCAACGAAGGGTTGCTGGAAAATGGTCTGAAGGTTCGAAGTCTGACCATGCCTGATCGGTTTATCGAGCAAACCAAGCCTGACCTTCAGTTGATCGATGCGGGGCTTGATGCGGACAGCATCGTGGCCGCCGCTTTGCAGGCGCTTGGTCGTGGTGATGAAGTCTCTGCACCCGCCCGTGCCTGATCCTCATTCAGTCAAATGGCATCCAAACCCAAAAAAGTGCGCCTTGATGTAGCACTGGTCGAACGTGGTATGGCGGAAAGCCGCGCCCGCGCGCAGGCGCTTATTATGGCGGGGCTGGTTTACCGAAACACGCACCGTCTGGATAAAGCCAGCATCACTGTGACCGAGGGTGACGAACTGGAGCTCAAAGGCCGCGATCATCCATGGGTGTCACGCGGTGGCGTCAAACTGGCCCATGGGCTGGAGCACTTCGGGTTCGATGCTACGGATAAAATCTGTATTGATGTGGGTTGTTCCACTGGCGGGTTTACGGATGTGCTGCTCAACGCAGGTGCCACCAAAGTTTACGCGGTGGATGTGGGGCATGGTCAGTTGGACTGGAAACTCAGGTCCGATGATCGGGTGGAGGTGTTGGAAAAAACCAACGCCAGACACCTGACCCGTGAGCAGATACCGGATCCCATCGACGCGGTGGTCTGCGACGCCAGCTTCATTGGTTTGAAAACGGTCCTGCCCGCTGCCATGAGCCTCGCCAAACCGGGCAGCTTCCTCATCGCCCTCATCAAACCTCAGTTCGAAGTGGGCAAAGGCCATGTCGGCAAAGGCGGCGTGGTCCGCGATCCTGAACTACACCAGATGGTTTGTGACGATATCGAAGTGTGGCTCACCAATGATACGGACTGGACCGTGACCGGTATCGAAAAAAGCCCGATTACTGGCCCGGAAGGGAATGTGGAGTTTTTGATTGGGGCTAGATTGTAGAGAGAGTTCTCCCCCTCGTTAGCCACATACAGCGACCAGGGACACCCAACGTGGATGCCCCTGGGTTATTTTTACGCCAGTGTTTCGGGCTTTATTCCTCAGGGTGGAAATCGAAAGCTTCGTCAGCATGGAAATAGAATTGGCAAGGCGTCGCTGATACGCAGGCAGTCGCATGAACTGATTTCGCAGGAACGTACCAGTAAGAGCCGGGGCCCATTTCTGGCGGTGAGATTTCGCCATCGAAGGGATTGGTCATGGTTCCTGAAATCACCACACCGTGATACGCCCCTGTATGGGTATGAACCGGCGTTATGAAATTCGCCGGAAACTTTCCGAATGTTCCATGGCCGCCTTTCGACATATCGCCATAAGCGCCACCCATACTGATAGCTGGGTTGATGTTCTTAAATGCAATTTGAGACGCTGGTGTAGCCGTGTCTTTGTTTGGATCGAAGCCTACAATTTCATTATTGTTGGCACAGGCGGATAAAAATAGCCCGAGAAATGCGGTAACAGCCAGTGCTTTTGCCGGAGTCAAATAATCAGTGCTCATAGAAAGTCTCCCTTATTCATCATTACAATGGAATATGAGAACTAGCCTAAAGGGAGCATCCATCCAATGACTGGAAATCCAAATGATTTGACCGATCGTCCATGCACCACAATGTGAATTGTGTCTCTGGAGCATACCGTACATGGTTCTCTATACTTAACGTCGATGAAATCAGAAATGGAAAACTGTGATGCAGGCCGATAACCAAGACGCCCTTAGCGACATTTTGCGGCTAATACGGCTTAAAGGGTGTGTCTATTTTCAATCTGATTTTTCATCTCCATGGGGAATGGAAATGGGCAATAGCCCTTTTGCCCAATATCACGTTGTTATTCGTGGTCAATGTTGGCTCGTGCTGGATGGAGAGCGACATCTCCTTTCGTCGGGTGACGTTGTATTAATACCGGACGGGGACGCCCACACACTGCAAGACGATCCGGAAACCGAGACAATACCTGGGTTGGAGGTCCTGTCCTCCATTCAATCAGGAACTCAGCCCTTTCAGGAAGGTGAAGAAACGGTTCGCCTGCTCTGTGGCCATTTCGAATTTGACCGCACGATGAACCATCCCTTTGTCAGGGACTTGCCACGCCTGATTCATATTAAAGGCATGGGAAACAAACAGCCAAATTGGATAGAAGGAATTGCCCCCGTGCTTGTGGGTAAATCAGGGGGCGAGCAACTGGGAACAGAGACTATTGTTGAACGGTTGGCGGAAGTATTGCTCATTCAGGTTATTAGAGAATATTTGCTGGAGCAATCGGAAGAACACGGATTTTTAGCGGCTCTTGGCGATAAACGGATTAACAATGCTCTTAAGGTCATACACGTTCGGGCCAATCACGATTTGACACTTTCAGATATCGCAAAAGAAGTGGGAATGTCACGATCAGGGCTTGCCGCACGTTTCAAGGAGTTGGTCGGAGATACGCCGATGAATTATCTCACCACCTGGAGAATGCTAAGGGCAAAAGATATCTTGAAATCTGCAACCATGCCAATGATGGAAGTTGCGGAAAGCGTAGGCTACGCCTCTGAAGCGGCTTTCAGTCGTGCTTTTAAAAGGGAACATAAAATCACGCCCAGTGCCTATCGTCATTCAGTCGCGCATATAGCGGGCGCCTGACAATTAATTTGACGCGAAACATCTGCTGCGGATCATGAGCTTCGCCAAACCGGGTGCCTTCCTCATCGCCCTCATCAAGCCGCAGTTCGAAGTGGGCAAGGGGCTCGTCGGCAAAGGCGGCGTGGCCCGCGACCCAGAACTACACCAGATGGCCTGTGCCGATATTGAAGCGTGGATTTCCAACGACACGGACTGGCAGGTAATTGGAGTCGAAAAAACCCAATTACGTGGCCAGATGGTAACGTGGAGTTTTTGATTGGGGCTAGTTTGAAGCTCGTGTAAGCCTCAGGTGGATACAGGATATCCCGCCATTTCCCAGGCTTGGATGCCGCCGATCATATTGACCGCACTTGAGATGTAATTCCCGCTCAGCAATTGGCTAGCCACGGCTTGTGAGCGTTGGCCGACGGCACACATGAACACCAGATGGTGACTGTCCTTAATTGAGGGCAGGGCGTCGGGGTTGAATGCTGACATGGGGATATGGATGCTGCCGGGTACGTGCGTCATGGCATATTCTTGCGTCTCACGCACATCTATGATGACGGCCTCACCGGCATCAACCCATGCGGTGATTGTCTGAACGTCAGCCTGTTTAACGTCACTCATATTTTGTACTTACCCGCACTGCGCCTTGTGACGCATTAGGTGATCGGCCAGCACACAAGCCATCATGGCCTCACCCACAGGCACGGCCCGGATGCCCACGCAGGGGTCATGGCGACCTTTGGTGGAGACGTCAACATCATTGCCCCCGGCGTCCACGCTTTGGACCGGGGTCAGGATTGAACTGGTGGGTTTGACGGCGAACCGCACAACCACATCCTGGCCGTTGGATATACCACCCAGAATACCGCCAGCATGGTTTGATAAGAACCCAATATTGTCGCCCTGCATGCGCATTTGATCGGCGTTTTCCTCACCGCGCAAGGCCGCGGCATTCATGCCTTCACCGATTTCAACGCCTTTAACCGCGTTGATGCTCATCATGGCGGCTGCTAGATCACCGTCCAGTTTGCCATAGATGGGTGCACCCAGACCGGCGGGTACGTTCGATGCATGAACTTCGATCACGGCCCCAACGGATGATCCCTGTTTACGGATTTCATCAAGGTATTGTTCCCACGTGGCCGCCATCCGCGCGTCGGGGCACCAGAACGGGTTCGAGTCCACAACGCTCCAGTCCCAATTATTCCGGTCCACCGTATGGGTGCCCATTTGTACCAGCGCGCCACGAATGCTCATACCGCCTTCGACCAGATGGTCGATAACCTTGCGGGCAACGGCACCCGATGCCACGCGCATGGCGGTTTCGCGGGCCGACGAGCGGCCACCACCACGATGGTCGCGAATGCCGTATTTCATGGTGTAGGTCACATCGGCATGGCCGGGACGGAACTGGTCTTTGATATCGTCATAATCTTTTGAGCGCTGGTCTTCGTTTCGAATCAACAGGCCAATGGGCGCGCCTGTGGTTATACCGTCCATTACACCGGACATGATTTCCACGGTGTCGCTTTCTTTGCGCTGGGTTGTATGGCGGGATTGGCCGGGCTTGCGCTGGTCCAGATATGTCTGGATATCCACTTCGTTCAGTGAAATACCGGGCGGCGTTCCGTCAACCACGCAGCCGATAGCGGGCCCATGGCTTTCACCAAAGGTGGTGGTGCGAAACAGGTGGCCGAACGAATTGTGTGACATAGTTTCCCAGCTTAACGCTTAGACAACAGAAATATCAGGGGCATCAACGGCTTTCATACCGACAATGTTGTACCCGCAGTCCACATGATGGTTTTCGCCGGTAACACCGCTGGCCAGGTCGGACAGCAGGTACATACCCGCACCGCCGATGTCATCAAGGGTCACGTTACGGCGAAGAGGCGAATTGTACTCGTTCCACTTCAAGATATAACGGAAGTCACCGATACCGGATGCGGCCAGCGTCTTCATGGGGCCAGCCGACAGGCTGT
>ENA-OREN01001938-OREN01001938.1-marine-metagenome-genome-assembly--contig:-NODE-1938-length-22491-cov-3.529669_pt1 | contig 22491 bp, 19 predicted proteins | sample MGYA00248624_ERZ508555 | MGnify/ENA primary metagenome ERZ508555 (study PRJEB26222, sample SAMN06267773) | marine metagenome | isolation source: Saanich Inlet, British Columbia, Canada | place...
GTCCCATCGGCACCCAGTGCCGCGATCGGATTACCCACCGTAGTGATAACGCCCTTCGAATCAGAACTGCCCCCAGCGAGTACTGCTTGATTCACTGTCCTGAACAGGGACGGCACAGCCGCCACAACTGAATTGTAAACCATCTGATGCTTTTTAACATTGGTGACCTTCAGGATCGCGATCGTGATCTTATCGATCTTCGCAGGAGCAGCCTTCGCGGCAGCCCTAGCAATCTGCTTGGTGTATTCGGGGGTCAACTTAACCGCCTCCGCCGCAATGTCAGCTGCCGCATCAGGCACCAGACTGCAAATGAAACTTACCACTGAAACGCAAACGGCAGGCTTCTTGGCGACAGCAACTCGCAGCACCTCCATCGCGGTCCCAGCCTTATCTGCCTTCTTTGCCTTCGACACTAACGAATTGGCGATGTAGGCCATCTCAGCTCCAGGTGCCTTTGCGAAGGCTACCTTGATCGAGTTCTTATCAACTGCAGCGTTGGCAGAATCCAACGCACCACCAATAGCAACTACCATCGCTATGCCGACAAATAAACGTGTGTTCTTTCTCATGATTTAATTGTTAAAGCTTTTTCCCGCGAACGGGTTCCGAGTCTCTGGGACGACCCGGCAAGTGTCAACACGAAAAAACAAACTATTTTCACTTTCTTCCCGGCGCAAAAATAGCCGATTTTCCCTTGTATTGCAGTAAAAACGCCCCATATTGGTCGTTACGTAACATTTTTAGACGCTATGCAAACTTCATTTTTTTTACAAAAAACCGCCATCTTGAGTTTTTTTGCCGTGAGTCAAGTCGCACACGCGCAAACACTTCCCACGGTCAGCGATGTGGATCTTCAGCCGCTCAAAGCGCAGATCCAACGACTCATTCAAGCCAAGGATTATCTTGGCGAACCGTTCTCCGCCAAGACCAAGCGAAGCCTCAACCAAGCGCTTGGCCAAGCGGATGCCGCAAAAGCCGTCGCCGCAGTTCAGCAAATTCTTGATGCCCAATGCCTTGTTGGTATCAACATCAACCCGGAGTCACGAGTCAAGGTGAATGCCGGCCCGGCCAAGCACGAGTTGGTGGAGCAGGGCTGGCGGAGCTTTCTGGTCAAGGTCAACAACCAAGCCGGTGTTACTGCGGAACTTATCGCCAGCAGCCCAAACTCCCAACCCCACGCCGGTTCGCCGCAGAGCCAAATCGTCGATCGTTGGCTTGGCTTGGCGATGCACAATGCCCAACCGCTGACCAAGACGCTCAGCGGCTTGGCCTTGGAGTATCGCATCGTCCAGCTTTACAGCCGCGACGCTGGCAAGCGCGACGCCAAGCTCAGCTTCGACGTTGGCCAAGGAACGCAGGATCTCGGCTTCCGCAGCGAGATCAATCTGCTCTTTGACTGCAAGCCAGCCCGCAAACTCACGCTCAAGGTGCTCGACGAAAATGGGAAGCCGACCACCGCCGGTTTTGAAGTTCGCGACAAGCTTGGCCGCGTTTATCCGTCACAGGCCAAGCGGCTTGCACCGGACTTTCATTTTCATCCGCAAATCTATCGTGCCGACGGCGAACACGTGAAACTGCCGAGCGGCTCCTACACCGTTCGGAATTATCGCGGCCCTGAGTCGATCCCGCAAACCCGCACCATCACTATCAGCGACGCGGATATCACCGAGTCGTTCAAGGTGCAGCGCTGGATTGATCCGTCGCTGATGGGTTGGTGGTCGGGCGATCACCACATCCACGCCGCCGGTTGCGCCCATTACAAAAACCCCACCGAAGGCGTCCACGCACCGGACATGATGCGCCACTGCCTCGGCGAGGATCTCAAGGTCGGCGCAAACCTTACTTGGGGGCCGTGTTTCGATTATCAAAAACAGTTTTTCACCGGAAAAGACGACGTCGTCTCCCAGTTTCCCTATTTGCTCCGCTACGACGTCGAGGTTTCGGGGTTTGGCTCTCATCAATCAGGCCATTTGTGCCTCTTACGCCTAAATAACCAGATGTATCCGGGCGGCGAATCCAAGCACCACTGGCCCAAGCTCTGCCTCAACACCCTCCGCTGGGCCAAGCGCCAGGGCGCGCTCGTCGGCCCGGCACATTCCGGCTGGGGGCTCAACCAAACCGGCTCGGCCCTGCCGACCTACGAGGTGCCGCCGTTCAACGGCATCGGCGCCAACGAATACATCGCCGACGTCACCCACATGGTTCCCGGCCCCGACGGCAAGCCGGTCCCTGCCGTGGACTTCCTCTCGATGGTCGATACGCCGTCGGTTTGGGAACTGAACATATGGTATCACACACTCAACTGCGGGTTCCGCACGCGCATCAGCGGCGAGACCGACTTCCCCTGCATCTACGGCGAGCGCGTCGGCCTTGGCCGCTCGTACGTCAAACTCGACGGCCGACTGACTTACAACGACTGGTGCGAAGGCATCCGTGCCGGGCGCAACTACGTCGGCGACGGCCGCAGCCACTTGATCGACTTCCAAGTCGACAACGTGCAGATGGGAGTGGACGGCAGCGAGCTGCGCTTGGCCAAGGCGGACACCGTGCTCGTCACGGCCAAGGTCGCCGCACGCCTCAACGACGAACCGATCCCGGGCTTGGCCAACCGCAGCTACGCCCAGAAGCCGTACTGGCACATTGAGCGCGCCCGGCTCGAGGGCACACGCAAGGTGCCGGTTGAGGTGCTCGTCAACGGCTACGCAATCGCGAAACAAGACATCGTCGCCGACGGCGAGTTGCGCGACATCGCCTTCGAGGTGCCAATCGAGTTCAGCAGTTGGGTGGCGCTGCGCATCCTCCCCTCGTCACACACCAATCCGGTTTTCGTGCTCGTCGATGGCAAGCCGATCCGCGCATCCAAGCGTAGCGCCGAGTGGTGCCTTGCAGGGGTGAAAAAATGCCGCTCACAAAAACGCCGCTTCATGGGCGAAGACGAAATCGCCGACTTCAACGCCGCCTACGATCACGCCGAGAAAGCCTACCGCCGCATCATCGGCGAAAGCGTCACCGACTAGCCGAGGAACAGGTTCGTCGCCGGGCCGGTGACACCCGGCTTGCAGCGGAACACTCCGCCGGCGAGTGGCTGTTCCACCCTGCCCGCCTCGTCGAGGTCGCGGCTGGAGGTGGTGATGTAAAGTTCGTCCCAGTTTTCGCCGCCGAAACAGCACGACGTCACGCACTCGACCGGCACGTCCACCTTGGCCAAGAGCGCTCCACCCGGCGCGAACCGCCCTACGCCCCAGCCCTGCCACAGCGCCACCCAAAGCATCCCCTCGTCGTCGATGCACATGCCATCTGGATAGCCCATTCCCTCCGGCAACTCGAACGCCGTTCGGCGATTCGACAACGTGCCGCCGGCCATGTCGCAGTCGAACACATCCACGCGGCGTGTCGGCGAGTCGATGTAGTAAAATGTCTTTTGATCGGATGTCCACACCATGCCGTTGGAGACGCTGACTTGGTCAAACAATTTGTCGGTGGAGAGATTGCGGTTGAGTCGGTAAAGGCTGCCGACGTTCGGCGCCTCGTCCATCCCCATCGTGCCGGCCCAAAGCCGGCCCTCGGGATCGACCTTGCCATCGTTGAAACGGTTGTTCGGCAAATCCTGCTCCGGGTCGATGATCGGCAACAGGTCGCCGCTGGCCAAGTCGAGTCGCACGAAGCCGATGCTCGTGCCGAGGATCAAGTCGCCGCGCTTGGTCGGGACGGCCAAACCGGGTTTTTCGCCGACATCCCACGTTTGGTTTTCGCCGGTGGCCGGGTTGAAGCAACAGACGCGGGCACTCTCGATGTCCACCCAGACCAAGTCTTGCGTCTCCGCCCGCCATACGGGCCCCTCGCCAAGGATGGCCTTGGTGTCCAGCACACACTCTGCCGTCAACGTTTGCACGGGGGCAGTCATTCGTTCACCATCGAAACGTCGAGCGTGCCGCTTATCGATTCCTTGCCTGTGGAATTCTGGAACGGTGCCAAGCCGAACTCCGGAATCACCGCCAGCAGGTGATCAAAAATATCGGCCTGGATCGCCTCGTACTCGGCCCAGACCGTCGTGTCGGTGAAAATGTAAATCTCGATCGGCAACCCGTTGTCTCCCGGCGCAAGCTGGCGAATGAGGAACGTGCGATCCTTCCGAATTTGCGGATGGCTTTTGAGGAATGCCATGATGTAGGCGCGGAACGTGCCGATGTTGGTCAGGCGGCGGCCGTTGACGAGTTCCGACAAGTCCGTATTGGACCTTTGATTGTGCGCGTTGACCTCGTCAAGTTTCGATTGCAAATAATCCCCGAGCAGTTCGAACCGCTGGAACTTCCCGAGCAGCACCTCGTCGGCGAAACGGATCGAGCGCATGTCGATGCGGATCGGCCGCTTGATGCGACGCCCCCCGGAATCCTTCATCCCGCGCCAATTGCGGCAAGCGTCGGTGATCAATTTCGACGTCGGGATGCTCAACACCGTCTTGTCAAAATTCTGAACCTTCACCGTCGTGAGCGACACGTCGATCACATCGCCGTCGATGCCGTGATCCTTCATCTCGATCCAGTCGCCCTTGCGCACCGTGTCGTTCGTGGCGACTTGGATTCCGGCCACCAAGCCCATGATGGCGTCCTTGAACACAAACAGGAACCCCATGACCATCGCGCCCAAGCCGGCCATCAGGGTGCCGACCTCGCGCCCCATCACGATCGAAATGATGAACACGCCCCCCACAAAACTTGCCACCAGCATCGCCGCCTGCAGCAAGCCCTTGATCGGCATGCGTTTTGATATGTCGTAACGCTGGTAAATCGTCTGCAACCCGTTGATCAGCGCCTGCAGCGTGAACAGCACCACCACCACGAGGTACACCTTGGCCAAGCCCTGCACAAAACCGACCAAGCTCTCCATCCCCGCGAACACCACAGGCGCCAGCACATGCGCCACGAGGGCGGGCACGACATTGGACAGGCGGGCGAACACCTTGTGCTCGATAAGAACGTTGTCCCAGTCGGAACTGGTCTTGCTCGACAGGAACCGGATGGCACGCAACACCACCCGCTTAGCAACGAGATAGGCCAGCCAACTCAGGAAAACCAGCAACAAGCCGCCGATCAAGTTGACCAACAAGCCGGCCCAGACAGCATCGATGCCGGAGTGCTCAAACTGCGCCATCAGCCAGTCCAGCAGGCTGCGCAGGCTCTCAATCGTCTCGCCACCTTGGCCACTCTCGGCCAATCCCACTTCATTTCTATCGTTCATTTCAGCAGTCGTTTATTGCCGGAGCGATAATCTAGTCAAATTGTACCGGCGATGAAACCCCTTTTCCGCGCTTGGCCCTCCCGCGTTCCAATCTTGGCCACAAAAAAACGGGAGCCGCGATCGGCTCCCGCTTGGGTAATTCGTTGTCGTCACCGCTCAGAAGCTTTCGCCGACTTGAAATCGCAAGAACTTGGCCACAGTGATCTCGTCGCCGACCGCTTGGGCAACCGAGGTCACATGATCCTTGATGCTGATGTCAGGATTCTTCACAAAGCCCTGCTCTAACAGGCAGTTGGTGGCGAAAAACTTGTTCATCTTGCCGGTTACGATCTTCTCGATGGCCTGCGGCGGCTTGCCCACGGCCTGCTCCTCTGCGATGGCTTTCTCCTTGGCCACCAACTCGGGGGCCACCTCGTCGCGGCTCACGGAGACCGGCGCGGATGCGGCGATGTGCAGCGTGATGTCTTTCACCAACACTTTGAAATCGTCGTTGCCAAGCGTCTCATCCTTGCCAGCACCGACCTGGAGCAACACGCCAACCTTGGCACCGGTGTGAATGTACGCGGCCACCAAACCGGTGCCGTCCACCTCGAGCTTGGCATCGCGGGAGAGCAGGATGTTCTCGCCGATCTTGGCGACTTGCGCGACGCGCAACTCCTCGAAGTCAGTGTCCGGTGCGGTCAACTTTAGCTTGGCCACCTCGCCGACGAACTCTTGGAATTGCGCGTTCTTGGCGACGAAGTCGGTCTCGCAGTTGATCTCGACCAACACGCCCGCCTTGGAGTCGGGCTGGATGTAATGGACGATGACGCCCTCGTTTGCCTCGCGGCCGGCTTTCTTCGCCGCCTTGATGGTGCCCTGTGCGCGGAGCACATCGACGGCGGCCTCGACGTCGCCGTCCGTCTCAACGAGAGCTTTTTTGCAGTCCATCAGGCCCGCGTTGGTCATCTTGCGGAGTTCTCCGACAAGTTTTGCTGTTACTTCTGCCATAATATTTTCTGTTTAATAATCAGTTCCGCTCCCCGGTTGATGCCACCGGGGAAGAAAGTTTTTCGAGTGGCGAACGCCTCAAGCCTTGGCCGGCTCGACTGGCGTCTCGGGAGCATCCCCGACCAGTGCTTCAGCGGCAGGTACTTTCGCTTCGACTTCGGAGGGAGGGGCAGCGGCCGGTGCTTTCACTTCGGCTGGGGCTGGAGCGGCTTTGACTCCGGCTTTTGCAGCCTCTGCTTCGGCCGATGCTTTCTCTTGTTTTGCTGCTTTAGCCTCAGCCTCGGCTTTTAGTTTTGCGGCTGCCGCCTCGTAGGCCGCGCGGGCCTCGATCATCGGCTGCGTGACCGCGCTGAGCACGACCTTGATTGAGCGGATGGCGTCGTCGTTGCCGGCGATCGGGTATTCGACCAGCGTCGGGTCAGTGTTGGTGTCGACGATGGCGACGATCGGCACCCCCAGTCGGCGCGCCTCGGCGAGGGCGTTGTGCTCGCGCTTGATATCGATGATGATGATGGCGTCCGGCTTGGCGCTCAGGTCGCGGATGCCGTTGAGGCGAATATGCAGACGGGATAACTCGCGACGAAGCATCGACTGCTCCTGCATGACGAACTCCGACATGCGACCGTCGGACTCCATCGCCTCCAGTTCCAGCATGCGCTTGATGGAGCGCTTGATGGTGTTCAAATTGGTCATCATGCCGCCGAGCCAGCGTTCGCAGACGTACGGTTGGCCGGTGGCTTCCGCCGTTTCCTTGATGGTGGCTTGGGCCTGCTTCTTGGTTCCGACGATGAGCACTTTGCCGCCCTTGGAGACGATCCCCGTGAGGAATTGCGCCGCCGTCTCGATTTGCGACACCGTTTGCACGAGGTCGATGATGTGGATGCCGTTCCGGGCTTCAAAGATGAATTCTCTCATCTTCGGATTCCACCTCCGCGTCTGGTGTCCAAAATGCACACCCGCGTCCAACAGTTCTTTTACATTACTCATACTTTGGTTTTCCAATTGTTGCCGGCTAGGCCTTTCGCACAGCCATCCCGCGGAAAAACGGGATTTAGTTCGTTGTGGTTAATGCCTCCTCGAGCAGCCAAGCCCAAGGTTGAGTTTTAAAGGCGGTTTCAGTCGGCGTTCGATCGGGCTTCAAAAGCCTCTTTTCCGCCAAAAAAGGGCGCGCACCATACCAAAACCGTCCCAAGCCGCAACCCCCAATTTTCCCTGCTTTTGCACTACCTCCGCTTGGCCAAGCTGCCGGGCGGCCAAACAATGACTGGCCAAGCGCCGGTTCCGGCCTTAAAACAGCTCTTTTAAGGAGGTAAACAGCGTTTCATGCTGACAATTTTGCGCAGGGGAAACAAGCAAACCAGCCGCATCGTCGTGATTGCGGTGCTGGTTTTTTTGTGGCTTGACCTAGCGCTTGGCCAAGCGGCCACCCACACCATCAAGCGCGGCGAGACGCTCAGTGTCATCGCCAAAAAACACGGTCTCAGCGCCTTGGCACTCGCCGCCCACAACGGCATCACCAACCCAAACGAAGTCAAGATCGGCCAGAAACTCACCATCCCGGCCAAGACAGAGACGGTCAATTACACCATTCGCAAGGGCGACACACTCAGCACGATCGCCAACAAATACAAAACCACTGCGGCGGCGATCGCCAAAGCCAACGGCATCAAGAATCCAAACACCATCAAGCCGGGCCAGAAACTCAAGATCACGATTGGCACGGCCAAAAAAACAGCTAAGCCCAGCTCGACCACCATCGCCAGCTCGACCCTGAAGGAGATCAACCGGCCTCGCATCCGGCGATACCGCTGGAAGCACATCGTCGTCCACCACAGCGCCGACAGCAACAACAGCATTCGCGGCATGGAGCATTATCACCGCCGCGTCCGTCGAATGGAGAACGGCCTCGCCTATCACTTCGTCATCGGCAACGGCGTCAATACTACCAATGGCAAAATATACGTCGGCGATCGCTGGAAGCGACAACTCCAAGGAGGCCATATCGGCAGCGCCGCTCTCAACGAAATTGCCATCGGAATCTGTCTCGTCGGCAACTTTGAAAAGACGCTCCCCACGGCCAAGCAAAAAGCCAGCCTCAAGGCACTCGTCTCCCGGCTCCGGAGCCGCACTGGCATCCCATACAACCTGATTTACACGCACCGGCAGTACCACCAGCACAAAAAACTCAAGTCAACTATCTGCCCCGGCCGTCGCTTTAGCCTCCAAAACATCCTCAACACCTAGGCTTCTACCCGATTGGCATCGAGCCACTCCAGCGCTTGGCCAAGCGCCTCGTCCGGGCTGCACAGGATCATCTCTCCTACCCTCGGCTTGATCTCGACGTTGCCCTTGGCCAACGATCGCTCTCCGATGCCGATGCGCAACGGGAAGCCGGCCAGCTCCGAGTCCTTGAACTTTACGCCCGGCCGCGAGGGGCGGTCGTCAAGGATCACGTCCAAGCCCTTAGCCCGCAGTTCGTCGTAAAGGAGGTTGGCCAGTTTCATCACTTCCGACTCAGGCTCGACATCCAGCGCGGTGATGCAAACCTGATACGGCGCAACCGACGTCGGCCAAATAACGCCGCTCTCGTCGTGACACTGCTCGATCACCGCTTGCAACGTTCGCGTCACGCCGATGCCGTAGCAGCCCATGATGCTCGGGACGCTTTTGCCGTTCTCGTCGAGGAACGTCGCACCGAGCGCCTCGCTGTATTTTGTGCCGAGCTTGAACACGTGCCCGACCTCGATCGCGCGGCGAATCTTCAGCGGTTGACAGGTCTCGACGCACAACTCGCCGGCTTGAACCTGTCGTAAATCAGCCCAATCGCCGACCGCGATGTCGCGCTCGATATTGACGTTGCGCAGATGGTAGCCGTCGTCGTTCGCGCCGGTGACCATGCCGGAGCCGCCGCGCAAAACCTCATCCGCGTAAACCGAAATGCCGTCGACACCAACCGCGCCCAGGCTGCCCGGTTGAGCGCCCAGTGCCTTGACGATCTCGACGTCGCCCGCCGCGCGCAACGCCGCCGCACCCAACGCCGCGCCGAGCTTGGCTTCCTCTAGTTGGTCGTCGCCACGCAGCAACACGATCACCGGTTTGTCGTCGGCGACGTAAACAAGCGTCTTGATTTGTCGCTCCGCCGCGACGTCGAAGCGCTTGGCCAAGTCGTCGATCGTCTTCACGCCGGGCGTCTCGAATTTCTCCGCCTCGCCGCAGGCGTCCGCCGGCGTGGCGGTGGCCGGGCCTTGGCTCGTCGCCTTTTCCATATTGGCCGCGTAGTCGCCGCTCTCGCAGTACACCACCTCGTTTTCGCCGGTCTCGGCCGGCACCATGAACTCGTGCGAGTGCGCGCCGCCCATCACGCCGGTGTCGGCCTGCACGGGGATGGCCCGGAGACCGCACCGCGCAAAAATCCGCGCATAGGCGTCGTACATCCGCCGGTAACTGGCGTTGGCCGACTCGTCGTCGGCGTCAAAGCTATACGCGTCTTTCATGATGAATTCCTTGGCGCGCATGAGGCCAAAGCGCGGGCGGATTTCGTCACGGAACTTGGTTTGAACCTGGTAAAAATTGACCGGGAACTGGCGGTACGAGTTGAACTCATCGGCGACGAGCGTCGTGATGACCTCCTCGTGCGTCGGGCCGAGCACCCACTCCTTCCGGGCGCGATCCTTCACGTGAAACAGCACGTCTTTCGCTGTCTCGAGCCGACCACTCTTGGCCCAGATCGCGGGTGGCTGCAGCGCCGGCATGAACACCTCCAGCGCCCCGGCGCGATCCATCTCTTCGCGGACGATGGCCTCGACCTTTTTGAGCGCCCGTAGGCCAAGCGGCAAAAACGTGTACAGCCCGCCGGTGAGCTTTCGCACCAAGCCGGCGCGCAGCAGCAGCTTGTGGGAAATGATCTCCGCCTCGGCGGGCGACTCCTTCAATGTCGGGATAAATGTCTGGGACCAGCGCATATGCAAAAATGGGGTTGGCCAACCGGCCGGTCGGCACTTGGCCAAGCGAACAAAAACTCGCTCGAAGTTGAACTAAAATACCCGGCGGTTACTTGACGGTGTTGACCAAGGGAGCCAAGCCCTGGATGCGCACCTCAAGCGTGTCTTCAGACTCGATTGGCCCGATTCCGGACGGCGTGCCGGTAAGGATGATGTCGCCGGGCAGCAGGGTCATGTTCGTCGAGATGAAGCTGACCAACTCCGAGCAACTGAAGATCATCTGGGACGTGGATGAGTTCTGGCAAAGCTGTCCGTTTTTGAACAACTGAATCGTTAGGCAATCGGGATCGATCTTGGTCTCGATGTACGGGCCAAGCGGCGTGAAAGTGTCGAACGACTTGGCCCGCGCCCATTGGCTCTCGGAGTTCTGAATCGTCCGATCGCTGATATCCTGCGCCGCCGTGTAGCCGAGGATGTAGCGACTGGCCGCCTTCGGCGTGACATTGCGGATGCTGCGGCCGATCACGATGGCCAACTCCGCCTCGTAGTCGGTACGGTGTTTTTCGAAGGGAATCTCGATTTTCCCGCCATCGGGCAGGATCGATTTGGGTGATTTCAGCCAAAAAAGCGGTGTTTCGGGTGCCTCGAGGCCGGATTCAGCGGCGTGGTCGGCGTAATTGAGCCCCACGGCGATGATTTTTGAGGGCTGAACCGGGACAAGTGTCCGGAATCCTTTTTTCGGAATAGGGGTTTTTTGGAAGGATGGTGCGCCAAAAATGTCGCCCTTGAGTTTGTACAACTCTCCGTCCTCGACCTTAGCGTAGAAGATATTATCCCCTTTCTGAAATAGCCCAATTGCTGCCATGCTGCGGCTTTGTTACCAAACGAATCAGGCCGGAGCAAGGAAAAACGGTTTTGAGGCCTATTTTATGGGCTCCATCGTCAATGGATCGCGCATCGGCAGCTCTTTCACCCCGCCCTTGGCCAAGCGGCCCAGATTCACCGGATGATCCGGGTGACCCTTCAGAATCTCCTCTTTTTGCCCAACAATCAGGATGATCACTTGGCCAAGCTTGAGCCGCTGCTTGGCCACGTGCTGCACGGCGGCAATGTCCACCGATTCGATTTTGTCACGGTAGTCCGCCCAGTAATTTGGCTGCTTGGCGTACCGACCGATCATCTCGTCGTTGGCAAACGCCGAGACCACCTGCGCCGCCGAGGCGAAGTTGTTCGGGAACGTGTCGGTGAACGACTTTTTCGTCGTAAGCAATTCCTCCGCGGTCACCGGTTCCCGGGTGATGCGCTCGATCTCTTCGAGTACGATCGATGTTGCATAAGCGACTGTGCGCGACTTGGATTGAAACCCGGCTCGGAACACCACCGGATAAAACGCTCCCCCCGGAAACGCCGACCGCGCCGAGTACGCCAATCCTTCGTCGGAGCGGATGCGGTTGGTGATGCGCGACGTGAAGCCGCCGCCGCCGAGTATGTCGTTCATCACTTGGATCGCGTAGTAGTCCGGATCGTCCCAGCGAATGCCCGGCAAAATGATCGTCTACCGACCTTGGTTGACGTCTTTGTTGACGATGTAAACTCCCGGCTTGCCGTACGTTTTCGACTGCGGCACGGGTGGAGTTTTTTTGCCGGAGTGCGGCCAAGCGGCGAACACTCCGTCGAGGCGCTTGAGCATCGCGTCTCGGTCGAAGTCGCCGCTCACCGATACGATGAAATTCCGCGGATGTACCCACTCGTGGTGAAACTCCAGCAAATCCTCCCGCGAAATGCTCTCGAGCGACGCGGCTGTCGTGTGGCGGTTGAACCAAAAGTCATCGCCGTACGCGAGGAAGTTGCGCTCGCGCGACTCGATGCTCGACGAGTTGTCATTGCGCTGCTTGAGCCCCTGCAACGCCTGCGTCTTTCGTAGCGCCAGTTTGTCCTCCTGAAAACTTGGCGCAGCCAGCACAGCGCGCAATATCTCAAAACCGCGGTCGGCATCTTTCGAGAGCAGATTGAGACTCACACTGCCGCTCAAGCCGCCAAAGTTGCTCGATAATCTCGCCGCGAGAAACTCCAGTTCCTCGTCCAGTTCGTCCGCCGGCGAGGACGGAATCCCGCCACGCGCCATGAGCGCTCCGGTCAGGCCGGCCAAGCCCTCCTTGCCTTTCGGGTCGAGGTAGCTGCCTCCGCGAATATTCACCGATAAGTCGATCAGCGGCCGTTCGCGGTCGGGATAAATGTAAACAACAGCGCCCGATTTCAGCTCGACCCGATAGTCGGCCGGAGTCGGCGCATCGTAAACCAGCGGCGGGAATGTCAGCTTCTCCGGCCGGTCGGGAATCTCCTGTGCTTGGCCAAGCACCAATCCAAAAATCGCCACCCAGCTCAGCGTCACTTTCTGTTTCATCAATAAATTCATTTTCGTGATCCTTTGTTATTTGCTCAATTCGGCGATTCGTTCCGCTACTTTCACCATGATGATTTTCATCAACCCCTGCTGCTTGCCGTCCGCCTGGCCAAGTTGGGCCTCCATCGTCTGCAACTGCTGCTGCAACCGCTCGAGATTAGTCTCCGACTTGATCTGGCTGGAGATGCGGCGAACGACCGCCTGCTGCTCGCCACTCAACCCGGCCAGCGCGGGGTCGTCCGGCACCTTCGTTCCTGCCTTCCGCATAAATGTCGCTACGGTGCGATTTTCCTTTGTAAGATATTTTTGGCCACGCGCCGGATGTCCTCCGCCGTGACCTCGAGAATACTCGGGATTTCGGTGTTGATCGATCTCCAGTCGCCGCCGCCCTCGTACTGGATCAACTGCACGAGCATATTAAAATTTGACGCGCCGCGGCGCACGGCCATCGCTGCAAAATTATTTTTCACTTTTTGCAACTCTCGCGCCGACACCGGCTCGTTTTTCAGCCGCTCGATTTCCCCGTAAATCGCCGCCTCGACGTCGCCCGGTGTTTTCGGTTCCTTCGCCTCACCGCCGATGTTGAACATACCGGCATACTTTCGCGCCATTTGATGGGCGAAGGCCGACGTGGCCACTTCGTCGCCAAGCACGAGCGCCTTGTGCAACCGACCGGAGCGTCCGGACAACACCGCCGAAAGCACCTCCAGCGCGTGAGTATCGGGATGCCCCGCCGCCGGCGTGTGCCACAGGATGTCCACCTGCGGGTTGGCCTCCGCCTCCGCGTTCATTCGCTTCTCGGCGATCTGCGGCATCTCCTCCGTGACAACTTCGGGCGGGTTGCGTTTGCCACGCGGGATGCGCTCGAAGTAGCGCTCGCACAGCTTGGCCGCCTCGTCGGCCTTGAAGTCGCCGACCAAAATCAGCGTGATGTTTTGCGGCGCATAGTGCAGTGCGTAAAACTCGTCAGCCTGCGCCTTGGTGATGGCCGGGATGTCTGACGGCCAGCCGATCACTGGCCAGCCGTACGGATGCGACTCCCAGAACATCGCCTCGAGCGATTCCTGAAATTTGCCAAGCGGCGTGGACTCGGTGCGCATGCGGCGCTCCTCGAACACCACGTCGCGCTCGGCGTAAAACTCGCGGAACACCGGCCGCAGCAACCGCTCCGACTCCATCCACGCCCAAAGCTCGAGCTTGTTCGACGGCACGGTGATGAAGTAGCCGGTCATGTCGTTGGACGTGAAGGCGTTCATGCCGGACGCGCCGGCGGTGGTGTAGATGCGGTCGAACTCGTTCTTGACGAGCACCTCGCGCTGCGCGGCGATCAGTTCCTTGAACTCGGCCTCGAGTTCGCGGTAGCGCTTGGTCTTGTTTTCCGGCTTGGCCATGTCGTCGATCTCACCGCGCCGCAGAGCCAGACGCATCTTGGATTCCTCCCGGCGCATGGCGTCGCGCACCACTTCCTGTTGCTCGATGATCTCGGTGTCGCGCTTGGCGTCGCTCGTGCCGATGGTCGGCGTGCCCTTGAACATCATGTGCTCGAAAAGGTGCGCGATGCCGGTGATGCCGGGGCGCTCGTTGACGCTGCCGACGCGCGCCACCCATCCGCCGGCGATGGCGGGCGAGTGGTGCCGCTCGATCATGAGCAGTTTCATGCCGTTGGAGAGCGTGCGCTCATCAACCGGCACTTGCTGCGCCTGGCCAAGCGCCACTCCGGCGAGGGTGATTGCTAGGCCAAGCGCCCGGCGGCGGGGGTGTTGTGTTTTTATTTTCACAGTTAAAATGGGCGCGGGATGCTAGTGGGCTGCTCGCGCCGGGTCAATCGGCGTCGTGGATGTGATCGACTTCGAGGTTGCAGTAGGGACAAAAGTAGATGCCGCGCTTCTGCTCCTCGTCGTCCAGTTTGAGGCTCTTGCGACAGATCGCGCAGTGGACGGTTTCCGGAATGAGCTTTTCCTCCATCTCAACACTCTCGTGTTTGGGCAGTGCCTCCTCGGCCGCGACTGCCTCCGGTTCCGGTTCGGGCTTGGGTTCCGGTTGTTCAGCGGGTGATGAAGCGCTTGGTTTGTCTTCGCTGCTGCTGAACCAGCCACCAAACTTGTCCATCAGACCGGCGCCACCGCTTCCCTTCTTGGCCGTGGCCTGTTTGCCAAAGTTAAGGTGATCCACTTCCTGCTCGCAGTACGGGCAAAAATAGATGCCAAGACGCTGTTCCTCGCCGTCAAGTTTGATGCTCTCGGCGCAATTCATGCACCGCACGTACGCCGGAATCTTGAAGTAACTCTCCACATTCCCCGGCTGGTAAAGCTGCGGCGGCGTGTCTTCGTTGTCCTTGGCCTCGGGGTCCGCCCCAAGCCGGAGAAGGTAGTCGATCGACTGCGCCTTGCAATTGACTGCAGCGTGGTGCAGCGGTGTCTCGCCTTCGGTGGATCGGGCCTGAATCAGCGACCGGATGTCTGCGGGAAAAACGTCTTCCTCGCCGGAGGCCGGTTTCGGGGCCGCTTCCTCCGCCGGCTCGTTGTCTTCGGCCTTGCTGGGGATGAGCGGGGGCAGCGGCCATCCCTCGGGGGCGACCGCCCGGACGAACGCCTCGACGATGTCGGTCCAGCCGTACATGGCCGCGAGGTGAATCGGCAGGTTTCCGTTCGAGTCCTTGGCGCGCAAGTCGCCGCCTTTTTTGAGCATCAACTGCACGATGGCCAGGTTGCCCTTGAAGGCGGCCATGTGAAGCGGAGTGCCGCCGAACTTGCCCTTGGCGTTGAGTTCCGCACCCATGTCGATCAGGAAGTGCGAGATGCGATCCCAGTCGCTGTAGACGCTGAGGTGCAGCGGCGAGCGGCCCTCCGCGTTGCGGCAGTTGACGCTGGCGCCCTCCGCGTGCAGACGCTTCACCAGCCCCAGCTTGTTGTACTGGATCGCCTTGAGCAGTTCCTGATCTAGCTTGGCTTGGTTCACGGCATCCGTAGGCCAACGCGATTAGCCGCCAAAAGCAGCGGCCAATCAATCCCAATCCCTCAGTTCGCGGCCGGGAGAGTAAACACCGTCAGGCCAAGCACGATCAGCAAAATCCCAAACCCCAGCCGAAACCAGCCCATGGCCACGAGTCGGCGCGGCTTTGCCTGCATCCACTCCATCATGTCTCGCATGCGCCACGGCGAAATCACCATCCACATCGACATGACAATAATCATGTACGCCCAAACGGCGAACACCAGCCGCCACTCCGACATGTGCGCCTCCGGCGCGGCCAGCATGTAATCGCGCTGTGTGTCGAGCATCAGCTTGGCCAAGAGTAGCATGAAAACCGCCAGGCCGCGCACCGCCAAAAAGTCCCGCAGATAAATGCACGAGCCGATGCCCACCGCACCGAAGCCGATGTAAAACCAATGCTTGATCTCCCGGTAGTCGGCCATGTCCTCGGCCTTGATGTTCCAGAGAAACCAAGCCGTGGCGGCGAGAATCAAGACGTAGCCGGGCGCGTTGGCGCGGGGGAACGCCCGCATCGCCAGGCCAACCGCAGCCGGCCTGGCTAGGCTGTAACCGGAGAGCGCCGCCAGGAACACGCCAAGCAAAACCGACAAATTGGCCAGGCTGATCGCATTGTTCATCTTGATGCCGACGTAAAGAAACACGCCGACAAACGCCAGCAGGAAACCAAACAGCAGCAGCGTCGCCGCCGACTCTTTTGTTTGCTCTTTCACAAGTCAGTTTAAATTCACGATGGCTGGGTCGCCGTACAGAGTAAACGAGCCGTTGCGGGTGATTTTCACTTCCATCAGCTCTCCGTGGAACCGGTTGCCGCCGTCGAACACCACGATCTTGTTGCACCGCGTGCGCCCCTCCATCCGGGCGGCATTGCGGCGGCTTGGTCCCTCGACGAGCACCTCCATCGTTTTGCCAACAAATTCCTCATATCGCCTGGCCCCCATCTCATCGATCACCGCGAGCACCATCGCGTGCCGCTGCTCGATCAACTCCCTAGGCAGTTGCTTCTCCATTGCGGCCGCCGGCGTGTCGCGGCGCGTGGAGTACTTGAAAACAAACGCATTGTCGAACTGAACCTCGCGGCAAAGCGACATCGTCGCCTCAAACTCCTCCTCCGTCTCGCCGGGAAACCCGACGATGATGTCCGTCGTGACGCCGATGCCCGGCCTGACGGCACGCAGCTTGCCGACGATCTCCAAAAACCGCTCGCGCGTGTAGCCGCGGTGCATGCGCTTGAGCATCGCATCGCTGCCGCTCTGCACCGGGATGTGTGCGCTTTCACAGAGCTTGGCCAAACGCCCGTACGCCTCGATCAAGTCATCGCCGTAGCCCTTGGGGTGCGGCGAGGTGAAGCGAATCCGGTCAAGCCCGTCGATCCCGTGCACCGCCTCGATCAACTGCACGAACGCCGACTTGCCGTCCCGCTCGCCGATCTCGCGACGGCCGTAGCTCGTCACGATCTGCCCGAGCAGCGTCACCTCGCGCACGCCACGGTTCACCAGCTCGCGGCACTCGCTGACGATGTCGTCGATCGACCGGCTCCGCTCCCGGCCGCGCGTGTCCGGAACGATGCAGAACGTGCAAAACTGGTTGCACCCCTGCATGATACTGACGAACGAAGTGACCGATTTTTTGTCGCTCGCGCCGTTGAGCAGATGCTCGCGGATCGTCGCCTCGCTGCCCTTCTCCTCACCGGTGTCAACCACGTTTTCCGTGCGACCTGCCAGCAAGTCGCCGATGTGATCGGCCGTACGATGAAATTTCTGCGTGCCGACCACGAGGTCCACGTCCGGCAGCTTGTCGATCAGCTCCCGCCCGCGGCTCTGCGCCATGCAGCCCATGAAGCCCAGTACCGCCTTACGGTTTTTCGAGCGCAACTGCCCCGCGACGTGGTTCATTTTGCCGAGCGCCTTCTGCTCGGCGGCATCGCGCACGCTGCACGTGTTGAGCAGGATGACATCCGCGCTCAGCGCGTCGGCCGTCATGCTATAGCCCTTAGCCTCCAACTGCGCCGCGACCGCCTCGGAGTCGCGCTCGTTCATCTGGCAACCGTAAGTTTTTATAAAGACACTCGGCATCCGCTGCTCACCGCTCACTGCTCACTTATCAATACCTCACCAGCGACCGCACCGGCGCGTCGCCCATTTTGGCCCGGCCGTCAAGAAAGCCCAGCTCGATGAAAAACACCGCCTCTACCACCTGCCCGCCGGCCTTGGCCACGAGGCTCGCCGCCGCCGCCGCCGTGCCGCCCGTGGCCAACAGGTCATCCACCAACAGCACGCGTTGGCCCGCCGAGACGGCGTCGGTGTGGATGGCAATGGTGTTGCTGCCGTACTCAAGCTCATAGCTTTTCTCGATGGTTTTCCACGGCAACTTGCCCTTTTTGCGGATCGGCACGAAGCCCACGCCCAACTCGCGAGCCATCGCCGCGCCGAAAATAAAGCCGCGCGCATCGATCCCGGCGACGACATCCACCGTGTCGGCCGAGTGCCCGCCGAGCAGGTGGCTTATGCAGCCGTCGAGCAGCCGGGCGTCAGCCAGCACCGGCGTGATGTCCTTGAATTGAATCCCCTCCTCGGGGAAATCCGGCACGTTGCGGATCGCCGCTTGCAATTCCTCCAGTGTGACGTCGGTCGAAGCCATAGCCGCGCAATGTCGCCGATTGGCCAAGCGGCGTCGAGTTTATTGCGAGTCGGCCTCGAGTTGATCGAGCATTTTTCGCAGCTTGGCCAAGGCGACGTTCTGCAACTGGCGAATCCGCTCGCGCGTGAAGCCGAACCGCTGGCCGATCTCCTCGAGCGTCTACTCCTCCTCGCCGTCGAGGCCGAATCGGCGGGTCAGGATTTTCATTTTGCGATACGGCAGCTCGCCGATGAGCAGGCGCAGGATGCCGCTGATGTTTTTGTCTGACAAATCGCAGTCCGGCACGCCGACGTTCTCGCCGGAAAACAGCTCGCCCAGATGGGTGGATGACTCGTCGCCGACCGGCGAGTCGAGTGAGGCGGGGCGCATGAGCGCGACCTTGGCCGGCGGCACGCCAGCGCTTGGGCAAGCTCGCGGTTGGTCGACTCGCGGCCAAGCTTGTCGAGCAGGTTGAGGCGCTCGCGGCGCATCCGCGAAATTTTCTCCCTCAGATGCACCGGCAGGCGGATGATTTTGCCTTGGTTTGCCAGGCCTCGCTTGATCGACTGCTTAATCGACCACGAGCTGTACGTTGAGAGCTTGGCTCCCTTGGCCGGGGCGAATCGCTCGACGGCTTTCATCAGGCCGATGTTGCCCTCGTTGATGAGGTAGAGCAGCGGCAGGCCGAGTCCCTCGTAGTCCAGTTCGATCTTCACGGCGAAGCGCAGGTTGGCGAGGATCATCTCCTGCCGGGCCTCGGCGTTCCCGGCTTGGATGCGCTTGCCAAGCAGATTTCCTCCCCCGACGTGATGCGGCCGTACTGGCCGATCTCGCGAAAATAAATATGCGTACGGCCGAGTGTTTGCCCTCGCCACGGACGGCGGACGGGGTTGTCTTCTCCCCTTTTAACGTCCGAGAGGGGGTGTTGGTTCTCACGCCCGGGATCAAGACAGGCAGATCACGCGGTACGCTGGGTTCAGAAGCGCTCGCCGGGGTGATCCCGCGGTGAGGCGCTTTGGAGCGGGCCGTTTAAAGGGCTTATTCATGTATGGGGTCTTCTCCTGTGGAATTAAGCGCGCAAGAAAAAAACGAAACATCTTGCCAGCCACCCTCGCGGCATGGACACTTGGACATGGCGGCAGAACAAAACGCGGGCTCACTCGATTCAGCCTTTTATCAACCGGCGGACGCATTCTTCCCGGCCCAGGCTGGTTTGGCTCTGACATACGACGACCTCACTCTCTCCACGCTTTACTCAGAAACCCTCCCGAGAGACACCTCGCTCGACACCGAATTGGCGGGAGGATTGTGCCTGCATCTCCCGATCATCTCGGCCGACATGGACACCGTCACCGAGTCGCGCATGGCCACCGGCATGGCGCTCAACGGCGGCCTCGGCCTGATCCACTACAACATGCCGGAGAAGCAGCAACTCAAGGAAGTCAGCCGCGTCAAAAATCACGTCCACGGACTCATCCAGGAGCCGATCACCGTCGCGCCCGATAAGACCGTGGGCGATGTGATCGAGTTGATCGAGACCAAGCGCTACTCCTTCAGCACCTTCCCCGTCGTGGGCGACGACCGCAAACTCGTCGGCCTGCTCTCCGGCAACGTCCTCAAGCCACGCTACGCCGCCAAGCAAGTCACCAGCGCACTCGTCCCGCGCGACCAAGTGCAGACCCTCTGCGAAAGCCAACTCGGCGCCGACCCGATCGCCATCGCCGACCAGTTTTTCACCGACCACCCCGGCATCAACAAGCTGCTCGTGGTGAACGATAGCGACGAGCTTTGCGGCCTGTTCACCCTGAGCGACATCGAGCGCATCACCACCGAGAAACTTTCGCAGTTTCGCCCGGCGCGCGACGATCACTTCCGGCTGCTCTGCGGCGCAGCCGTCTCCACCCCTCGCAACGACGCCGGCGAACTCGACCGCGAACGTATCGAGTCACACGTCGGCGCGTTGATCGAGCGCGGTGCGGATGTCGTCGCCGTCTCCACGGCTCATGGCCACTCGAAGGGCGTCGGCAACGCCGTCGCTTTGATCCGCGCGGCGTATCCTGACCTGCCCCTCATTGCCGGCAACGTCACCACCGCCGCCGGAGTCGAGTACCTCGCCGACCAGGGCGCGAACATCATCAAGATTGGCCAAGGCCCCGGCTCGATCTGCACCACGCGGCTCGTCGCCGGAGTCGGCATCCCGCAGATGACCGCCCTCTACGTCGCCAGCCAAGCGGCTAAGGCCAAGGGCGTGAGCCTCCTCGCCGACGGCGGCATCACTAAGTCGGGCGACATCGTCAAGGCACTCACGCTGGTCGACGGCGTGATCTGCGGCGGGCTGCTCGCCGGCTGCCCCGAGACCCCCGGCCAAGTGATGGAGATCAGCGGCAAACTCTACAAGCAATACCGCGGCATGGGCAGCTTGGCCGCGATGAAATCCGGCTCCGCCGCCCGATACGGCCACGCACCAAAGGATGCCAACCGCAAGGTTGCCGCCGAGGGCATCGAGGCGCTCAAGGAAGTGTCGGAGAATTTGGACCAACTCCTGGGCCAGTTGATCGGGGGCGTCCAAGCCGGCATGGGCTATCTCGGCGCCGCCAAGCTGGCCGACCTCCGAGCCAAGGCCTGCTACACCCGCATCAGCCCAGCCGGCCAAAAAGAAGCCGCCCCCCACGACGTCGTCGAAATGAAAGCCAGCTCCTAACCCGCTTGGCCAAGCACCGGGGTTGCGGCGGTTTTCTTCTCCGATTTGAGGCGGAGTTGGCCGCAGGCGGCGTCGATGTCTGTGCCTTTTTCGATTCGCACCGTCACCCGGACGCCTTTGTGGTGCAGCGCGTCGCGGAACCGGTCGACCGTCTCGTCGCTTGGCCGCTTTAGCTCGATGCCGTCCACGGGGTTGTACGGGATGAGATTGACCTTGCACTGCAGCCGCTTGGCCAAGCCGCTCAACGCCTCGACCTGATCCAGCCCGGTGTTGACGCCGTCGATCAAAATATACTCAACCCAGATCATCCGCCCCTTGGCCTGCTGATACGCCTCGCAGGCGGAGATCAGTTCCTCGAGCGGATACTTGCGGTTGATCGGCATGATTTTATCGCGCACCTCGTCGGTCGCGCCGTGCAGCGAGATCGCAAGGTGATATTGCTGCGCCATCTCAGCCAAGCGCCGAATCTGCGGCGCGAGGCCGCTGGTGGACACGGTGATCTTGCGTGCGCCGATGTTCAGCCCCCACGACGAGTTGAAAATCTCGAGCGCCCGGATGAGGTTGTCATAATTGGCGAGCGGCTCGCCCATGCCCATCATGACGATGTTGTTTACGAATCCTCCCTGCGGCTTGGTCGGTTCGCCGCCCTTGGCCAAGTGCCAACGCTCTACAGCCAGCACTTGGTCCACGATCTCGCTCGCGTCGAGGTTGCGCTTGTAGCCCATGAGGCCGCTCGCGCAAAACTTGCACCCATACGCGCAGCCGACTTGCGACGAAACACAGATAGTGTGCCGGTCGCTTCGGTTGCCGTCCCTGCCGACAGATGCCGGAATTAGAACGCTCTCGATCAGTTCCCCGTCGGCCAAGCGCCAGAGGAACTTCACCGTGCCATCCCGCGATCGCTGCTCCTTGGCCAACTCGAGTGGCCGTATGAAAAATGCGCCGGCGAGTTGTTCGCGCAACTCCTGCGGCAGGTCGCTCATGTCGTCGATCGAGCACGCGCGTTTTTTGTAAAGCCAACCGAGAAGCTGCGTCACGCGATAGCTTTTGTGCCCCCACCCGGCGAGGGTGCTCTCCACTTCTTCGGCGGTAAGCGAGCGCAGTTCGCGGCTCGGTGTTTTAGAGCTGTCTGTCATTTGGGCAAATAAAAATTTTGCGTGTACTCGCGTACCATTCGAGTGGTGTCGAACTGCGCCGCCAGCGTGACCATTGCCCGGCGGATTTTCCCGATCCACGCTCTCGGGATGCCGCTCTCGTCGCGGTCGTAAAAACAGGGAATCACCTCACCGGAAAGCACCTTGTACAGATTTTCGCTGTCGATCCGATCCTGCTCATCGACGTTCGCGGCGTGCTCGTCGCCGCCGATGGCAAAGCCGTTCGTACCGTCGTAACCCTCTCGCCACCAGCCGTCCAGAATGCTCAGATTAAGGCAGCCATGGCAGGTGGCTTTCATGCCGCTCGTGCCGGAAGCCTCGAGCGGCCGGCGCGGATTGTTCAGCCAAATGTCGCAGCCGGACACCATCTGCCGGGCGATGTGTACGTCGTAATTTTCGAGGAACACCAGATGCCCGCTCAGCTTGGAGTGGTGGCTCATGTGGATGATTTTT
>ENA-OREN01001940-OREN01001940.1-marine-metagenome-genome-assembly--contig:-NODE-1940-length-22474-cov-3.076930_pt1 | contig 22474 bp, 24 predicted proteins | sample MGYA00248624_ERZ508555 | MGnify/ENA primary metagenome ERZ508555 (study PRJEB26222, sample SAMN06267773) | marine metagenome | isolation source: Saanich Inlet, British Columbia, Canada | place...
AGGTTGTTACTTATATCTTGTCGTATTGGTTTTACGTAAAATCTATTGGTTGCTGTCGGGTTTAGTGTAGTAGCTGTTTGTGCATTTATAATAATTGTATTATTTGGTTGGTTAATAGTGCCCGCATTTTGACCAATAGCTATTGCATTTATTCCTTGTCCTGAATTTCCTGCGTTATTGCCTATAGCAATCGCATTTATACCTTGACCCGACCCAACTCCTGTGCCTTGGCCTGCCGCGGTTCCAATTGCAATAGCACTTTCACCTTGTTCCAATCTTCCAGCGTGCTGACCAATAGCAATGGCATTTGTATCTTGTCCTGGACTACCACTACCAAATACAGGCAAACCTTCTCCCGCACCATAACCAATAGCGATAGCGTTATTAGATTGATCATTTGCCCCTGCTTGATAGCCAATAGCGATGGCGTTACTAGATTGATCTTGTTGTCCCGCTTCACAACCAATATGAACTCTATGTAGATCTGTCAGTGAACCCCCTACCTGCCAACCACGATCCAATGATGTATTATTCCAATAAATATATTCAGACCAACAAATACCAGTAGGTCCAATTAATCCTGTGGGACCAGTTGGGCCAGTATAACCAGTTGGGCCAGTATAACCAGTGGGTCCTGTAGGTCCAGTAGGTCCTGTCATTCCTGTCATGCCTCTTGGTCCTGTTCCACCATCTTTGCATTTGCATTTTCCGTATTTTTTGCAATTATTACCACAATTCCATTTTTTGCAAGCACTCATGTATATAATATATATGGTATATTTATTGCTTTCATAACGCTAGAAAATATTGCTAAAACATTCAACAGTTAAGTTACGATTTCTTATGTATTAAAATAATTATATTATGTAAATTATTTTAACAAAAGGGGCCAATAGGTCTCTGAAATTTCCTGACTACTAAAGGTTCGGGAATAAATGACTTAGGTTTATTGAAAAATTTCTTATTAGGCAAACAATTTAATTTGGCAACAACAGGGGCTTTGGCTCTAACTAAATTAGTGGAACCAATGCCGAATAATGCGCTTTCAATATCAGAAGCATTATTGGAGAGAAGATCATTATTATATCCGTTTGTCATCATGGGAGTATTGATACCAACACAAGGAAAGGCGCTATCGTTTGAGATACATTTATATTTGTAAAGTGCAAATTGTTCAGCCAATCTTGCGTCTCGTTGTTGTTGACAATATTCTGCTTTATCATTATTTAGTCGCGTTGAACTCATATATGTATTATGTAGATTTTATTTCTTCTTTTTTAATTCAGAAATTAGATTTGTGATACTATCTGTAACTTTATTTTCTTTAATCTCTCCAAGACACAGATGAAATAGGTAAAAATACTCCCAACCAAGTAACAAAGTGATACAAACCGGTTTATCTAAAGGAAATGGAAATTCATTGTATTTATTCATCGTTTCATAAATCGGCTCAAAATGGTTTTTCCCCAATGGTATAATTTCCTTATTAATAATATTATTGATAATCTCTCCGTCGTAAGCTTGAATACCAAATACCTGCATCAATTCGTTTCTATATATATCATCATCAGCGAAGGTATTATATATAAGTTGTAATGAATAATTGTACATTTTAATATAATTATTCAATAAGTATTTAAATTAGTTGCGAGATAGATAGTCTTGGTCACGTGTGATTTCACGACTGGGTAAACCGCCTCTAATCCATCCATTAGCAGCAACACCTTCTACTAAATTAGCTGGATTTTGGATAGTTGCTCTGAGTGAAGGGACTAAAGGTGTTTCTACATAGTTTTGAAAGGATTTTTCAGTTATAGTTTTACAGCTTTTAGTTTCAGCAATATAAGATCCTTGTTGAAGCCTTGATTCGATAACAGGGCGTGGTGGTCCTCTCCCAAGAAAAGGAACTGTTGCAAAGGGTCGCTGATAAAGACTAATTTTACATTTTGGATGAGTTTGAATAGACCCAATTTTTAATTTGGAATCACTGTTAATATTACATCCTCCAGCACCACAAGGACCATAACCACCATTATAAAACATATCTGGTTGAGAGGTTGCAAATTCAATAGGTTTTTTCATACCACACCAATTTGCAAAATAATTAGTTGTTGTGTATGTACCAAATTCGTTATTTTGTGCATCTCTTCCTGAAATACCACATTGGTCATCTCCAATGCGCGACATATTGTTGAATGTATAATTAGAAACCGTTGCCATTGCTATATAATTATACTGAATATTTTTATTTTAAAAAAGTGTATATCTTTGATTATCTTTGGTACATTGGAATGCATCGCCTTCTTTACAAGATGGCATATCACCATAACAGAACTTGGCAAATGCTGTTTGGTCATTGCAAACTTTGGTATTTGGTGTAGAATAAAAATTTCTCATTGATTGTTCAAAACTAATACTATCTCCTAAATCTAGAAACAATCTTGGATCAGGACCGACATTACCAGCTTTTTTGTTTATCTTCTTCTCTACATTTCTATTAAATGAGGGAGCAGCAGGTTTCCTTTTTGGTTTATCATTTATTTCAGGTAATAAAACATTCATTAAAGGATTTTGTTTCGTTGGTTCGGTAAATTTAGATTTATGTTTTTCATAATTAGCACAGTTGGTAAATCCCTCTTTTAACACTTGTTTATTGATACTATTTTTTGCTCTTTTATGCTTTTGCGTTTTATAGATGATTGCAATTATAACAATGGTGACGGCTGCACTCATTAAAACTCTCACGGATTTTGTCATTAAATATCCTAAAATGGAGAGAATAATAACAATTCTAGTAATTGCATTTAATTTTCCTACATAACTTAAATTGCTGGCCGGGAAAATTTCTGTTACATGATCTTTATCCACTAATATTGAAGGATTGTTTAACCAGAATGTATTGCTCATGATATATATATTTCTATTTATTTTTTATTCTTGCGATTCTTCTTTTTTCTTCTTCTCTTGCTTTTCTTAGATTGTTGTACCTCTTCCTTTGTTTTTCTTTCTGCTGTTGCTTCTGCAGAATTGGCATTTGCCGTTCTTGCAGCCGCTAGTTGCTGTTGTAAAATTTGAATTTGTTGATCTTTTTTCTGGGCTTTTCTTTGTTCCAGTTTTCTAAGCATTCTTTCTTTCTGCTTAGCTCCTCTCATATTCTGATTTAATTTACCTTTCATCGCATTCATATTTATTTTACCATTTTTGCCTAATCCGGGCATTCCCATTTGATTTAACATATCTTTCATATTAGACATCCCAGGCATACTGTCCATTTGTTCCATTAAATCCATAGCTTCTTGCATTATTTCACTTTCTTTTAATTCACCAGATTTTAATTTACTATCAAGTTTACTACCCACTTTTTTAATCATATTCATTAATTTCGCGGGATTTTTGAATAGTGTTTGAAATACATCGCCTACTGATGTTACACCAGATATATCGGCATTTAATTCATTCATAGTTTCTTCTGTAATTTCTGCAGCAAGTTTACCTAAATTACCCTGAAGCATACCATTAATATGATTATGTAGATCTTCGGGATTGGGCAAATCATTTGTTTCAACATTGGATACATCGGTTGAAAATGGACTATCTCCACTCATATCAAAGATATTAGACATCTGTTCCATAGTTTCTTTCAATTTTGTTCGAAGTTCTTCTTCGTCGATTGCTTCGAATAATTTGGCAGTGTCACCAAATGATGCGCCGTCATTTTCATTATTAATTACCGAAAATAGTATAAGTTGCAGATATTTCCATATTATTAATTTTGTGTTGTCAGTAATTTCTTGGGTCCATAATTCCGCAAATTCAATCCCAGGCAGAAAATGTGTATCAATATCATCATTTGTAAAAATATCTTCATTTTGATATAAAAAATCGAAAAACCGCTTAGGATATAGTTCTTTAATGTAATTAAATAATACATTTACTGATTCTGTATCATTGTTATCGCTAAGTATATCAACTAAACCGGGGTCTAATGTACCAGAGTGTTCTGGAAATGTTGTTAAAAGATCTGTTGTGAAATCTTTCATTGCTTTGCAGAATTCTTCTGAAACTGGAGTATTTGATTCGGACATTTATATATCTAAATCAAATAAATTATTTAAGTGAAACTAAACACTATTGTTTTGAAAATACATATTGCATAATTTAGTTAGATTCTGAATGTATTTCATAGATTTTTTTTTGTTATCTTCTCCCATGTTTCTAATTTTATCACGAAAAGAATCAATCGTTTTTAAAATCTTTCCTTTATTATCGCTTCCTTCTAAATCTTCATTATAGTCTTTGTTAATAAAGTATTCTAAATCACCTTTTAAGATTTGGTCTTTGTATAAATCGTTAACACATTCTTTCCACCCAATAATAATTGATTTTGGGTTTATTTTAATCAAACCCTCTAGAAAAATACTACTTGTTCGCAGATGAGCATCATTTGGAAATACATTTCTTATTTCATTAACAAATTCTATTAAATGTCCGGTGAAAGCTTTTAAAATGCTCATTTATGTTATATGTATCATAATATGATTTTTTTAAATGATAATTAACGTTTTTGTCTAACCTCATTTGCACGTTCCATTTGCATTTTACCTAAATCTACTTGCCCAATTTTATTTGGTTCATAGTCGTCGGGGGGCGTTGCAATTGTATCATTTTGTGTTATAGTACAATAATTATGCATCTGGCGTGTACCGCCATTTCCTTTTGCAGATAATTCTTCAGCGCTTTGATCTAAATAAGAATAATTATCAGATAAATTATTCCCCATTTCACAAAATGAGAACGCTTGTGGTTCACCATTAAAATTAGTTGCTTGATTCATAATTGTCGTTTCACCAGGATTTAAATAATGAGTTATTTCTTTAATACCTGCAACAACTCGATTGCCATGATGTAATAATAAAACAGCTGGCACAGTAGTAATATTAGGAGGTAATAATAAACGTTGTCCTGTTTCCAAAATAACGTGTGTTGACCCATCTGTATGTTTCTCTCTTTTATCAATACATACAAAATGTATATCATCTTTTGTTTTTGATCTGGCAATTTTAGTTATTAGTTCTTTACAATGTGTACAAAATTTACTATAATATAAGACAGAACTCATCTAATATTACCAAAGTAATTGAAACAAGAAATATAACTCAATAAAAAATTGATATAATAATAAAATATTTATGTATAGCAAATAATGAGCGCTGAAATAGTTGAGAAGCCTAAAGCTGATAGTCATTTAATATCATTTAAAGGTGAAGAAAATGGCATTTTAACAGTTACCATCGATGGTGTAAATGTGTCTTATATAAATGCAATTCGTAGAACAATATTATCTGACATCCCTACATTAGCATTTAATTGTTTTCCTCATGATAAAAATGATGCGGATATTCATATCAATACTTCGAGGTTGAATAATGAAATTTTGAAACAGCGTTTAATGTGTATTCCTATACATATTTCGGATTTGGATCTCCCATACAAGGAGTTGGTGGTGGAAATCAATCTCAAAAATGAATCTGAAAATACAATCGATGTTACTACAGAACATTTCAAAATTAAAAATACTACAACTGGAAAACATTTACAAGATTCAGCAGTGCGGAAAATATTTCCTCCATGTCCTATCACAGGAGATTTTATTCTGTTTGCGAGATTGCGTCCACAGGTGTCAACAATTGCTCCCGGTGAAGAATTGTCTATTAGTGCCAAAATGTCAATACATACAGCAGCGGAAGATGGTACATTTAACGTTGCTTCAACCAGTGCATACAAATTTACCCCTGATAAGATAAAACAAGACGATGCGTGGCAATCAAAAATGGCTGAAATTTCAGCCGAAGAAAAAGAAAACCCTGATGTCATTGCTTTGCTGCAACAGAATTGGTATAATCATGAAGGCTTGAGATATTTTAAGAAAGATAGTTTTGAATTTAAAGTTGAAACACTTGGCGTGTTTACCAATGAAAATCTAATCAAAAAAGCTTGTGAAATTTTAATAGAAAAATTAACAAGCGTAGGACAAAAAGCGATAGGAGATCTTCCTGTTGAAAAATCGGTATCGACAATTGAAAACGCTGTTGATGTGAGATTGGATGGTTTGGGATATACAGTGGGTAAAATTATAGAATATGTTCTCAACAAGAATTATTATCAAGGCGAAAAAGTGAAAACATTGTCATATGTGGGATTTAGAAAAAATCATCCACACGATGAACATAGTATTATCCGAATGGGATTTATGGTGGACCCTTTTGAGGAAGACCAAATTCCATTGATAAATGCAGGGAAAGGACTTGTAAGAAATGCGTGCGATGATGCTATCATAGTGTTAGCTGGTATTATGGAAGAATTTAACTAATTGAGTAGCAATAATAATAAAAAATGTATATTATTATTACATATGATTAATTTAATTACTAGTTTTTTTCGACCAGAAAATACAGAAAGACTCAATGAGTTAGTTGTCTGTTTAAAAAACAATATCAATTCGAAATATATCAAAAAAATTTATCTTTTTATGGAAAGAAAAGAGGATATAGAATTTTTGAAAGAAACCATAAAAACTACTGGAATAAAATTCAACTTATTTTATGGAATAAACAACCGTTTTATAGTGATTATTTAAATTTAGCGAATCAATTAAAAGGAGAAATTTGTATGATTAGCAATGCTGATATATGGTTAAAAGAATGCGATGTAGAGTTAATTAATTTAATAAAAACAAACAAAAATATTGGTTATGCATTAACTAGACACGAATATGATATGAGTTGTGATTCGATTAATGAATTTGGAAATATTGGTTCTTTTGATTGTTTCATATTTATATCACCCAAATTAGTAACCGGAAATATTAAACACGTTCAAAATATACCAGGCAGCGAACACATATTTAAATATTTTATGGAAAAAGATACTAAAATTAAATTTTATAATCTTTGCCACGACATTATTATTGTTCATGAACATAAATCAAATATACGAAACTATAATGAAGGAGATTTATTATATCCAACCTCGCAGAGGTGGCAAGATAAAGAAAAGGCCTTTAAAAATCATATTGATAACCTTTACCCGCACCCTGAAAAAGACCTCATACGAACGCCACCCATTACTAAAAATCAGCTAACAAACAGTCTTATACAACCGTCTGGGAAAAAATTCAAATCTACTTTTGCTCGACTTCTGCGATAATCTTTTCCTCCATTTTACAGTGACGCAAGTCATAATTCATAGAATACATAAGCTTTGCTGGCTCTAATGAATTTACATATTTGATAACTATTTGTCTTGATATGTAATGCCCCAATTCACGCAAATCATTTAAATAAATTTGATGCAGATTAAACATATGAACCCGGAATTTCTTGGGAAACTCTATCAAAGGTTTTTCTTTTTGCACATAACATCTTCTATAATTTTCCCAAATCTGCATTGTGAATTTATGTAAATCATTTCGCAATTGTGCAAAAGTGGTTCTGTATTCTTTATAATATTTCAAAAATTCTCCGACTTTACCCACCTGTCGCAATGAGTAGTATTGAAACTGAATTTTAGGGCTATTTCCTTTCAATCTACGCACATATTCATATGTTGGGTTTCTTAATTTGCTGCGTAATCCTGTTGAAGGATTGTAAATATTTGTCCCCGTAATACGATAATCTAAATTCATTTGGTTAAAATAATCTTCCAAATCTTGCCATGACGATCCTTTATAGTCTGAATATTGTTCAAGTGTTTTAGGAAATAGTATATTAGGCACTTTACATTGATGTTTATCAAGGACGGTGACATTTGTTCCCTCTATTTTGTATAAGCCAGTTAGCACTAGATTAGTTGTTTGAAAAGGGATTACGACTCTATTATCTGGGTGTTGCAAAACAAATGAATAACATAAATTTTTATCAAAATGGTCAAATTCAATCTGTTGATTATTCATAGCTTCAAGAAACATTGTACGAAATGTTTTTTTGTTATCTTGATAAAACACATATTTGCCTCCTAAACTATTTTTTGTAGCAATATCCCATTCATTTAAATAATCATTCCAAAATAAATTTATCATTGTACCTTCTACTAATTCTTCTAGAATATAATTATCGTATTCATCATCTTTGACAGATGAGAATGGTAAAGATTTGGGCGGGGAGTATACATATACTTTCTTACCATCCGTTAATACAGACCGAAATAAACCAGCAGTTTTGTAATTTGCTTCGCACAAATTATTTTTAATATATTGTAGGAAGTACCATTTTACAGTATCTTCGCAAATAACCGTCTTATGTTGTAAATTTTCCGGACAGTTTGGTAATGAGGCAATATCAAAATATTGGTCTAGGTGTATGGTTGGAGTATTAGACATGTTTTTATATGTATGACCAATTCTCTTTAATTCGATTTTAAATCAGTTTTCGTTGTTGAGATAATTTCTACTATAAGTATAAGATAATGTCTGCAGAAGAACAACCAGAACAAGAATATTTTTTAGAATTGGGTGATATTATTAGACTTGGAGCACCTGATAATGACAATCTTGATCAAATAACTTTTTACATTGATTATTTAGATGAAAATAGAGCTACTTTGGTAAATCCTGAAACCTTAGAGGAAATAGTGGTAAATATTCTAGACAATCAGTTTACGGATGAAAGTATAGAAGAAATAGAATTCATTAGTCGTCCGGTTGAGAAAGGATATGCAAGGCAAAATGGTTTAACGACAGGTGCCTGGATTAGCATTCAATTGGGAGGAGATGTACCTTTAACACTCAATGGTCAAATAACAGATTTAGAAAATGATATGATAGAAATTTCAACATATGGAGATAATAAAAAACTATATATAGATTTTGCTTATAAAGGGCTCCCATTAGATTTGCCAATCGAAAACATTCGCTCATTTGAGCCCCCAAAAGCAAAAGAGGATATACCCGATTTAGATTTAAGCCCAGAGCTGTTAAGTCCAGAAGAGCTTGAACCACTGGGTGAGGATATTTTAGAAGTTCAACCAGTCATAGATGTTTCTACCCATCTAAAACAGGTCTTGTTGGACGCTGATTCAATTACTTTTGGAGAAAGTTTAGAAGAGATTACTGAGTTGATTCCTGTAAAAGTAACCGAAAAACGATTTGGTTTGGAAACACAGACAAACGATTTATTAGATGATTTATTATCTTCTATACCAACAACCAAACGAACACCATTAGTATTAAACAAAATACATATTATGATAGAACGGTTCAAACAATTACGGGAAATGTTTTCTATTTTAACCAACGATGGTATTGACAAACCCATTGTAAAAACGGCACAACATAAACCTTTAGTGGAAAGATTAGAAAAATTAAACAAGAAATTATATTGGTGTTTACCAATTGTGAAAAATAGGAAAAAATTATACAATATTAATGTCGATGATGAAGAAGATATGGGTAGAGATTTTATTTCTACTACTCTTGCGGAAAGTCAAATAGAAATGGCACGATTAGTAAATGAATTTAAAACGAATAGAGTTCCAGATGGGCAAAATAAATATTTATATCTATATCGCAATCTTAATAAGCTATTGGAACCTTTTACACTCCCAACTGATAAAGTCGATGTTATGATACAAAAAGGCGTTGATACAAATATATTAGCTGTTCTGGATAATTTGGAAAATTTTTATTCAACCACGGCCAAAAATGAAGCTCCTCATAGATGTCGTTTTGTTCTTAGTTCTTATGACAAAGCTCTATCTCATATAACTTCAGCTGATGTCAAGAAACCATTAAGTACTGGGAAACGAGTTCCAATGGCCAGTAACGATAAAATGGCTATTACGGGATTTTTAACTTTACCGGAACCGGCATTAATTTATTCAAAAATCAATTTACCAAGCACATCCATATTGTTGAAGGCACGATTAAATCATTTGATATTTAACTACTTTTCCATTTTAAATAATAGCACATCGGTAACGGATGAGAATATCGTTGAAGAAAGCGACAAAGCACCGAAGTATAACGCTCAAAATTTTTTGGAAGGATACAAAGCTATTAAATTTTCACAAAAAAATAATTTTGACGACAGAAATCAAGAGGTAGCATATAAAGATTTTCTAGAAAAAATAATTCCCAAAACAAAAATATTATTTGATTTGGTTAAAAAATTTATTATAAAGCATCAACAAGGAATCTCTTATTTGAAAATCATTGAATATTTGGAACCATTTCTCATATACCCAGATGATATAACATTCAAACAATATGAAAATATAGTGAGATTTATGGATGAACGGATATTAATATTAAAACGCGAATTTATTAATAGTACTACGGATATACAACGCTATTTGAAAGCCACATATGGACATTTGCCAAAAACAAATATTAGTATGTTATTTAATTTATTAGACACAAGAAATGGTGTTGATAGTATATTCGCTATGTATGGTCTAACTAATCAACCTATCTGCTCTACGGTTGTATTGAATACGATGATGGGGATTGATAATATGCGATTATTTTCAACAGGGGTAACACTGAAAGATATTGATTTATATCAACCGGTGGATATTCGTGCTATTTTAGATCAGGTTCAAAAAGAAACAGATGACAATATTACCGACTTAGAGAGTAAAGAAACCCAGTGTAAAAATCTTGTATTAGCAAAATATTATATGGATATCGATGAGTTAAGGGAGGACGATGATTCTACTGATGTATATTTTGATAAGAAATATGATACAACACGTTATGATATAGGAGAAGAATTCAGAGAAATTCGTGATGGTATGGATGATGCAGCCTATAGAGATTTTATTTTTAATCATTTAATGAAAAATGTTGGTTTAACCGATTCACAGGCAATTACAGAATCTGATGCATTAACGCAGGGAAAACGCAGAGTATCTGAAGGTGATTATGCTTATATAGATGATGTCGATGGAGAATTCTTATATTATAGACGAACAAATGATAATAGATGGGTAAGAGACGGTGAGTTAGATGGCTTGCAACCTGGAAGCGAAATGTTTTGTAATCTTAAGAAAAGTTGTTTGCAAATTAAAAGCCAGTGTAGTACATTACCAATAGGTCAAGAAAAGGTGCGCAGTGATTTAACAAAGGAAATATTAGTTCAATTTGATTTAGAATTTAATATGGAGTATCAACAATTGGTAAATAAATTAAATGATGATCTCAAAACTTATGAAGATAGACTGCCTATGTTAAAATTAATAAAATTGCACAGATTTTTAAAGGATGATCTGTTGCAGCAATCTATAGGAGAGAAAATTCAAGATAGAGAAATAGTTGTTTCTCCTTATGCTAGTTTAAGAGACCATATTCTGTCACAATCAGATTTTGTGCAAAAACAATCTAATATCTTAACTTTTGTAGCCAAAGTATGTAGAGAACCATATTGGAGTGCTACAGATCCTGAAAATGATTTTTGGTATTACTGTAAAAAAACAGATGTGCCATTATTACCTACATTTTATACTGAATTAGCAGAAGCCTTTACAAGAGGAGAATATAAAACTGTATTGGAACAGGTATGTGCAAGCAGGGGTCAAATAAGCGACGACGGAGAGAAAGTCGTTGATAAACATAGTGGTTATGTAATCAGAACAATAGAATATGACACAGGCGAAGGATTTGATGATGCTGGTTATAAAATTGTTAGCAGAGAAGTATTGGAGAAAGACATTGGTGATGTTCTGATTAATATGAGTCATAAGGAAATGCCACAACTTCAATCACCCGATGCTGAAATGATTTATAAAGTATTAAGTATGTTGGATAGGAGCATGGGAATTAATACAGAATCAGAATATGATTTTGTAATTAGTAATGTAGTTGAAGAAATAAAGCATTATATAGGGACAAAGACAACATATAATGCTAGACAAAAAGCACGTCAAATAAAAACCGGTAAAAAATTTCCGAAATATGAAATTGCACATGATGACACTCTTCTTACCTTCACTTTATCATATTATTTAATTGCTATCCAGACAATGATACCATCTATAATTACAAAAAAAACATTTCCGGGTTGTGTGCGCTCATTTATTGGATTCCCTTTGGACCCAGACGGTGAAACATCGTCATTATTATATTTAGTATGTGTTATTTTGAAACTGCGACAAAATACTAGACCTTGGTCAGCACTACCGAAAATTAATAGACGAAAAGAGGAAAGTGTTACTGCTAAATTTGCTGAAAAAGTAAAGAAACGAATAGTATCTATTCTTGATAAATCTATAATACAGCATAAATTAGAATCTAAAAGAGCATATGTGGAACATAATGTCGAAGATGATATTCCTGAATTATTTGATGTTAGACAGTGGAATACATTTTTACCACCATTATTTCCAGTAAAAATGAAACAAATTTCTAATATAAGTAAGACTTTTGAAAAGGTATTAATCGCAAATTTACAAAGTGGATCAAATAATCAATTCGGTCAGTTAAATACATTGCGCGGTAAACTAATAGCATTTTCGTTTCATATTCAAGATTTAATTCAAAGAGTTGTTAATAAAGAAGCGCCTTTATTAAAAAATTTATCTGATGAACCGATGTTAGAAAATGCGTGTTGCAACGAAGGTATTCGTGAAACCATTCGTTATTTTATGGATAAGGAAGGAGGTATCAAAAGGTATAATGGTATAGTTGTTAATTTGGAACGTATATTAAATATAGTTGCGAGTTATGAAACAGTCAATTATATTTTTTCACCATTAGATACCCATTTAAAATATCAAAAATTATCGGAACATTTTTCCGAAGAGACAATTTATGTGTCATTTATACGATTTTGTGAATTTAATATTCCATTTGCAGAACATATTCGTAATATATGTCGAAATCCAATTGTGCAACAAATGCGTAAAAGAATGAAGGACGGCTTAGCACAAGACAATAAAAACGATGGTGTTCGAAAAGTTATGCGCGATAGTATCGACAAATTAAAACGCGAAGGTATTGTTATTTCGCAAACCACCTTTTATCAAATTCTAGCAGCAGTTAATAAAACCAATATTATCGACATAAATCTTCATCCCATAAGATTAAGCGAAAGAAAAGCATTGGAACTTAAAATTACAGAATTAAAACAGAAGAAAGCGCCTATTATTTGCAATCCCGATGTATTGGATGCGTTTACAGCTCTAATAGACACATTTGATACAATAAGACAAGGTGATAATGAAAGTTATTTGGCTATGAATGTATTTTTAGATAAAAACATCGAACATTTTAAAACGCAAATTATATCATTTTTACATAATATGAATGGAGGGAAAACAACTGAAGCAGAAACATTTTTTGACAACATGAACAATTGGAAATTAAGAGGTGAAAATATATATATGACACAGGAAGATGAAACAAGTATTACAATGTTTACATTTTACAACACATTTATTAAGAATATAATGCGCGTGTATCCAAATATGATTATGAATAGCGTTGATTATAAGACTGTTGCTTTACCTCCCAATTGGAAAATCAGTGAAAAACATATTACAGATGTTAAAGCTTTGATTTTTAGTGAAACAAGTAGTTTGCAAAAATTTTATAAAGATTCTGAACTATTTCCGGCGTTAAAGTACATTCAAGAACAAAGCAAAGATATTATAGAATTAATGGAAGCAACTAGTTTATTTGCGGACTTAGTATTAATTAATAATACGGTTGAAAGTACTATCATTAATGGTAATATATTGGGGAAATTAGTAAAATTTTATATGTTATGTAGTATATTTATATATATTAAATCAATTGATATAGATTTGGAAGCGGAGGATTTTGAAGAAAGAGAATTGGAATTATTAGGTTTAACAGATGATACTGGGATAGAAGATTCTGTTCGTAAACAAATTTTAGAAGGTAAAAAGGATAAACTTGAGAAGAAAGTAGCTTCTTTGTTAGGAACATATATCTCAATAATGGAGAATCAAAAATCGAAGATGAATTTAAATAATGAAGATATTACTAAAAATGTATTGAAAGCTAAGGAAAAAGAGAAAAATAAAATCACAAAAAATTTGGGAGATTTAGCCAAGCCCGAGCGCCAAGTAGAAAATATTCTTAAAGAACATCGTTTGGGTAAATGGAGTTTAGGTCAAACGAGAGCCTTATATGAATATGATGCTAACCAATATGATAAAGAAAGACAAGAAATAGAGGATGATATGTTGATGGAACTACGGTTAAACAACAATGATGAAGTAACAGCAAGAAACAGAGAAATATATCGACTTGAAGAAGTAGAAGAACAAGTACATAGAGAACGCATGAATGCTGAGTTAATGACATCATTTGCTGCAATGGCGGATGATGATGATTATGGAGATAGAGACGGTGATGAAGGATATTAAAGTAATTAATTAATAAAAACTAATCTATATATAAATTATTATGTATAGATCATTTATTCGACGTAATATTACATCAGTAGCTATTGTTATTTTTGTTGTTATATTTTGTCTAGTGCAAGTGTACGCGCCACATTTTCTATATAATGAAGATGGGTCCTTACGACAGTTTGGTATTGGATACAAAAAAAAAACAGTAATACCTAATTGGTTAGTAGCACTCTTATTAGCAATTCTTAGTTATTTATTTGTCTTATATTATTTAGCAATTCCTAAATTAAAATTTTAATCTTGTACGGTAAATAATTTTGGTTTTGATTCTTCTGATTTCGATTTAGCTGTTTGTGCTTCAAATTTAGCAGCAGCAGCTTTTCTTTGTGCCGTTGGAATATCACACGAAATTTCCAATAAGGCATTAAATGTAGTAGAAATAACTAAAGCTCCGCACAATCCTATCCACATAAATTCAGCAATTGAATCTTTTAAAACCACGAATTCCCATAATTTATGATATGCCGGTTTACTTCTATAACCAGATTTTAGTAGTTTATCTTTATTCATCTTGTTTAAGAATAATTCGAAATTAAATGGTGTTATTTCATTTATAACTATTGCCTGGTTATCGCAAATTTTTTGTATCAATGGTCCCAAATTAACCCCATTGGTTTTTTTTGATTTCAATAAATCAGAAAATGCGCCTCCAACACCCAACATATACACTACCAAATACCCAATAGTATTAGAAAATGGTGATTTCCATCCTGGTAATATTTTCATTAATACCATTATAAGCCCTAAAATAAAAAAATTAGGAATGAGTGTATAAATAAATGAAGTCACAATCTGAGGCGTATCATTGCAAAGTTCTGCCGAGTTTCGAACATTGATAAATAATTGTGAACCCACGACTAATACAACATACATTAAAGAAAGTATAGTAGCTCCTGTCCCAGATGGTACAGGGGGACCTTTTCTATCAATGAAAAAGAACTTAGCTAAAAAATATGTAATTGTTAAAAATCCAAATATACCTATTGATAAACCTGCCGAAAACATTGTATATAATAATTATGTATTATATTTTTCATTTTTTGCTTTTATTAAGTATATAGATGTTTTCAGCGAGTGGGCCGATTTTAACCGAACCCGGTGTCAAGTATTTTTTAAGAGAAACATTAAAACAATGTCACGATAAAAGGGCTACATATTATAATATAATATGGAATTGTGGTTTTTTTTTATTTTTATTAATATTAATTGGAGTGATATTAGCCTACAGAAAAAGACATAAGTTGACTCCAGAAGAAAAAAAAGAAAAGAAAGAAAAAGATCACGCGCACGTGATGGTAAAAATTAAGGCATTAAGGGAAGAAAGAAAAAAAATGAATAATGAAATTATCACAAATCTCCCTAAATTTGAAAGTGGTTTTGAGGTATTGCATAAAAAATATTATGCCGTATAAATATAAATGGATACCCCACCATCTCCCACTTTTGATTTTACTGAGAATCCTGATAAATTGCCTGATCTTGTTCCACTAACATCTGATACAGCCAAAGAAGACGACCAAGACGAATCGCCTTATTTGCCAGAAAGTCCCACATGGGGTCCCAACGACTCTCCTTCTCCTCAAGAAGATATTAAAACACTATCATTAACACCTAAATCTCCATCATCTTATGATTCATCCAAAGTTGAGGAAGCAATGAATCGTTATTATAAATTAAAAGGTGAATATGATAAAAAATACAATAATGCAAAAAAAAAACTTACTGCCGCTGGAAAGGGATTAAGCGTTGATGAAATTAAAAAGAAACTAAAAAATCTGCGCATAGGATGTATTAATTGTAAACAGATTGGAGGAACAATATTCACTGACCCAATTAATGGTAGAAGCCTTTTGACTGCTAAATGTGGTCATGTAGAAGCTCCTTGCGCTTTAGATATCCAAATTCAACAAGGAAAATGGATGTTACTCCCTACTGCTGCAGAAATGACACAAGACAGTTTAAATGAAATTAAGGCAGATATAATTGATTTAAAATTGGATTTACTTTTTGGTTTAAGGACAGAAGAACAAATTGCAGAGCAATTTACAACTGATAAAACTACTTACAAAGACCAGACAAAACAGTTAACTTTGCTAACAGGGATTATTGAATCAGAAAATGAAATAAGGATAGATGGACGTGAGGATGATGCGCCTAGGAAAATTCCCATTAAACAATATCTAGAAATCAAAAATGCCCAATTGCAACAATTAATTACAACATTTAAAGATTTAATTGCTGATTATATGGCAGATATAGATGACATAGAACAATCTAATCAAATTCTGAAGCAAGCATTAAATTTATATATAGAACAAATTTTTCCTCTTATGACCAACATGCGTGAAAGCAAATATGCTGTTACTATAATGGATCAAGAAGAAAAAGGTTTTTTTATTATGAAACAGGTGAAAACGCTTTTAAAAAGATTAGATTTTGAATATGTATCTGGGCAAATCATATCGGATAAAAAATAAAATCAATATATATATGAAATTTATAAATATACCAGCATTTATTATTAGTTTGGCGATCGGCATTTTTTTAGTTTACATAGGAAGTCCTAGACCAGATATAATATATGTCTATCCTAATCCTGGTAATCTGCACAAAATACAGTATAAAGACAAAAGTGGCGCTTGTTTTGGATTCGATGCTGAACAAGTTACTTGTCCTACAAGAGATGATTTAATTCGGAAATATCCCATACAAGAAGGACATAAAGTGAAGAAATAAGTTTTATAGTCTTTATATATATGAATATCAATTTTAAACGATTATTATATGCTCCTTTAGGTCAAATAATTATTTCTATGCTACTGGGATTTGGGTTGGCCACATTATTTAGAAAGGCGTGCAATAAAAGAAATTGTTTAATATTTAGAGCTGCCCCATTAAGCAAAATTAAGGGACAAATTTTTAAATATGATGATAAATGTTATAAATTTAATCCAAAATCCGAAAGTTGTACAAAGGCGAAAAAAAGTGTAGAATTTGCGTAATACAAGCCATCTATCAATATAAGATATTATATATGGCTTCTGATTCGACTAGTATAGATGATCTACCAGGTGGTAGTAATACCAATCAACAGAATAGGGTTGTGTTAGAAAAAACGGAAATACCTGCTGAACAACCGCCGTTATCACCACAAGAATTATCATCCGATTCAATTAATAAAATTGTTATGGGTTTACAGCAAGCATCCTCTACTGGTATGACACAATTACCCACCAGCCATATTCCTATGCAAACGCATACACATATGCAAGACCCTCAAATACAACCAAACTATGTACCAGCACCGCAAAAAACCGATTATATTGATCAACATGATACTATTCAATCATTGATGCAACAAAATAAAAGTACCAAACAGGAACAAGATAAGTTAGATATTTTATATAGCGAATTACAAATGCCCGTAATAATAATGGCATTGTTTTTCGTGTTTCAAATGCCTTTTTTTCAAAAGAAATTTCTAAAAGTTTTCCCGGCATTATTTATGAAGGACGGACAGCATAACATATCGGGTTATTTAGTGAAAACATTATTGTTTGGTGGCTTATTTTATGGCATTAATAAAGCTACGCATTACTTAAGTGAAGTATAAATTTATTCTAAAATAAAATAAATTTATTTAATGTTTACGAGTGCGTTTCTTTTTCTTATGTCGTGTTTTTTTACGGTGGTGTCTATGCCGACGCGTTTTCTTTCTGCGTTTTTTGTGTTTGCGAGTTCTTCTGCCTCCTCTTTTCTTTTCTCCTTGTGCGTTTATGATATGAATAGCTCTTCTTGCACTATTTTGTGTATATGTACTTCCACTCTGAGCATCGGGATCAACATGAATTATGGAACGCAAAAGTGGATTCTGTAACATTTGAAGTGCTATATTTCTAACTTCATCCGCGCGCATACGAAAGACAGGGTTATTAAAACCATCCAAACCCGTACCTTGTCTAGCCGCCCATACGATCCCAGTTCCCACTTGACCGAGCCTATGTAAAAGCTCGTCAGGATCATCAATATTTCTAAATCCGTTTAGATTTCTAACTAATAATTGCCATAAACGAAGTGTAGGACCAGGACCAACGCCAGCTTGTGCACGTGGCAACGATACAAATTGTTGATGTCTTGGTGATACAGGTCTTCCTGTTGGGGGCGGTACAGGGGCGTAAAGATGGACAGGCGTGTTTAATATATCTAAAATACCAGGTGTTGTTGTTGTGTCTTCGGGATTGTTTGTAGATTGTCGTGTAGCAGTTGTCCAGTATTGGTCACCACGGTTACCTCTAGCATAATGTGCTCGCAAGGCTTTAAGAAACTCCGTGGTAACTTGTTCTCCGGCTATATTTTGTTGCTCTTGGGTATATCGTGCACCGACCTCCCGTGACTGTTGATCTGCAACATGTTCACGGAATGCACGCACGCTCGACGACGTTGACGCCTCCACCACCCCGGTTCCCATTAAAGGCATAACACCTTGCTGTGAGCTTTGTTTTTGATTGATTGCTGCTCTCATTGACTCACACATAGTGGAACCGGATTTTTTTCCACCTGGACGACACACATGTGCTAGGGTCGATTCTGGGACATATGTTCCAACTTGACCTGTGGGAAATGCACCACTAACACGCGCCCGGGCTTCTTGTTGCGTTTGTGGATTTCGACTACCTAATGCTTTAGCGGCGTTGAGCCACGCTTGATTGTTCCCATAAAATCCCGCGCCCAATCTTCCTCCAGAAGCTTGATATTGTCTATGCATTACCTCCAATGTATCTGTTAATTGTCCTAACTCTTGAATAAAACGACCCGGATTACTATTAAAAGCATCTGTGAGCCACTGTCGTCCTTCTTGTTCATATAACATTCTTCCTCCGTGCAATGCATAATAATAAGCTATTAATGGACCATTAACTTGTCCTCCATCAGTTAATGTTAAAAATGCTGGATATGTTGATGCAGGATGATTCAGTATATCACCACGAGCATCTGCCAACCTTTGTAATGCTCCTTGTACATCGCCACTTTGAGCAAGACCCATTGCATGTTGTAATTCTTCCGCCCCAGGTTTATTTACAGATCTTGTCACTGCCTGATTATATTCTATAGAACTAGGAGGATAAGGCAAAGTCCAACATAATCTGGCCCATGGTGGCAAATGTTGATATATAGTATTGTATTCCCTAAGAGCTACTTCAAATTGTTGGATAGCAAGATTTGGACTTCTATAGGCGGCAGGCATAACGGCATCCATTCGTGTAGCTAAGCCAGGTGCCCTAGTAGCTATCAAACTTCTGAAAGAATCATATCCATTTAATGCAATCCAATAACCAATTCGTTCATACCAGTTTCTGACTCTTAGATCACCTTGTTGAACTCTTTCATGACGATTTGCTATAAATAAAGGATCACTGCGGACAAGATGAGCGCCAGCTATATGAATATTTTGCACAGCGGTCATTAATTCTGTAATATTATTCAAGGGTGCTGATATACTTGTGCTTGCCCCTCGCTGCTGCCAAGAACTGGTAAAAGCGGATGCAACGGCTGGGTCATTTGCTCTTCGAAAAAGTGGTTGCAAAAATGTTCTAAGAAAACCGAGAGAGTCTTCAGCATTCTGAGCAATGACATTAGTGGTCTGGCGCGCTGTTGTGGCCTGTTGGGTTAACTGAGCAGGGTCCATTCCTGTAATGGGTGCTGCACCTTGTTGTTGATAAAATTCGGTTGGTTCTCCGGTGCTATAATCAACTCCAAAAAATATTTCATAAACAACTTGAATAACACGACGCAAATCGGCGGCTTGAGCAGCACGCATTTCATTAGGGCGCATTTGCTCAATTTGTCTAATTGCTTCTACAACTCGTCTCTGATAAGGTAAAAATACATTGGAATTTATTGGTATGGCGAGTTGGGCATGATTTTCCGCGTCCTCTTCAAGAACTATATCTGGACTTCTCGGTGTTGGGTTATCATTCCGTCTACCCTCATTTCTTCTCCTCCTTGATGATGATGATAGTGGTGGAATATTGATATGTAACCCTTCATCAAGTTCCCCTTCCTCAATTTCCATAGCGCCACTATCTCGTGGAGACATAGAAGGAGGAGTAGTTGGACTATATGTTGGACTTTGAGGTTGATAAACTCCTTGTTGTGCTGCATCTATAACCGCAATAGCTGCTGCAAGAATTTGGACTTGTGTACCAGCATTGTAGTTACTAAAATTCGCAATTATTCCACCATCGCCATGGAAAGCATCCCCGTCTTGATCTACAGCATTTTGTGGAATAAACTCTGATAAAGCCCTCATTTTCGCAACCCGATTGCGTTTATTATTTTGCGATAGCAGTTTTGCTTGTTCTAATGTCATAAGACTTGCCATAATATATATATAATAGAAATATTAAATTAATTGTTCTATTTTCACGCTTAACTCATCAGTAAATAATTTTACCAACTCATCATTTTTATAATCCTCTAAATATTTAATATATTTGATTCCTGAAGCTAATAATAAACGCGCGCAGATAATACATGGGTAATGGGTTATATATGCGGTTGCGCCTTCACAACTAACTCCTCGCTTCGCGCAATCACATATAGAATTCTGTTCGGCATGAACGGTGGCTTGTTCATGATTATTCCTTACAACGGATTTATGTGTGGCACCGGGCAAAAAACCATTGTAACCTTGACTAATGATGCGATTGTCCTTAACGAGGACGCATCCAACTTGGAGCCTGTGACATGGCGACCGTTCGGCGGTGGCTAAAAGAATCTTCTTAAACATTTGGTCAAAAGTTAGTCTATTATGTTCAGCCATTATGTTATTAATGATAATATTAACTTTAAGATTATTATCATTTAATTATAAATGCCTATTATAACATTTAAAATGTCTGACGAACTTTTCCAAGGTTACGAAGTGGCTCTAGATTTGGATTATTTCGAAACCCTTGAAGAAATATATGCCCAAGTAACCAAAACATTAAAAACGCATTTGGAATTGCATAAATTTGAAATGTTATTGGAGAGATTAAATGGAAAAAAATTTCATATTCACGACGAAACAATGGGCACTATTCTGCTTAAATCTCAGTCAGAGATTGTTTGGGTGTGTTCTCACTAACCATTTGATTAAAATGGGACTGAACTGAGCCATACATTCTTCCTGCAGGTTTTGTGTCTGTTGGAGGACGGTATAACATATCCTGTACCCAAGGACTATTCATTATAAATTTGTTTATTTTGTTTCTTGCAATTTCTTCATCATATAAAAGTTCTATTCGTTTAATTAACTTTTCTTTCATTCTAAAACTTGCATATCCTCTCCAAGAACCAAAATCATTGCGTGTTATAGGAACGATTCTATCAATATATTTTGACAATATTATGCAATTAAACAGTTTTTCGCGCGCCTCAAAACTGTTTTGGATATCATGTCTTACATCTTCTGCATTTGGTCCACTACACTGATACCAGGGTCCGCTCATTATGTGTTTGTTAGTTGAATATATTTATATAAAAATAGATTCAATTTTTATTCATCGATTGGCAGTGGTGGAACATTTGGTGGTGGAACTTGTTTCCACATTTTCATTACCCATCCACCGTTTATCCATTTAATTGATTCATATTGCAAGCGTTTTTCATATGGATTATGAATACCATCTTTTTCTAATCCCACTGTTATATTAGATATAATCTTATCAACTTCATGTTTTTCTTGATTCATATTATTTAAATAAAACTTGTAATATGTTTAAATAATTTCAGCTTAGAATTTAAAAAATCCTTTCTTTTTCTTTCTGCGCCTTTTTGTTTTTCTTCTTGATTTACCACGCTTGCCTTTTCTGGTTTTCTTTTTTGATTTCCTTTTATCTTTATTTTCGTCTTTCTCTCCAGGTTTGTAATTTAAGAAGTAATATTCCCAATCTTTACTTCCTCTATGTTTACTCAACGCTTTGTATCTTTTAGTTTTTTCTGCACGAACCTTTTCTTTTGTATGTTTTTCATCACCATAGCAATCTATGCTAAAACG
>ENA-OREN01001942-OREN01001942.1-marine-metagenome-genome-assembly--contig:-NODE-1942-length-22466-cov-7.480325_pt1 | contig 22466 bp, 21 predicted proteins | sample MGYA00248624_ERZ508555 | MGnify/ENA primary metagenome ERZ508555 (study PRJEB26222, sample SAMN06267773) | marine metagenome | isolation source: Saanich Inlet, British Columbia, Canada | place...
GCATAATTTCAAAAAGAGCACCGTAAATTTGAACAGAAGGGTTTTCTTTTTGTCCACAACTATTAAATACCAACCCGGAAAATAGTATTAATGATATATACCTAATCATATCCAAATCTACACATCATTCCACAAACAAAAAACCCCACGAAGGTGGGGTTTTATAAAGAATGGGAAAAAGTTTATTTAAATTTGCGCTGGTTCTTTTTTATTTTGGACTTTTTTGAATTCAGTCACTTTATATGCCGTCTGAGTACTAAGACCATCTACGATATCTTTTGTTTCCAATTTCTGGTCATCGAAAAGAACGGTGGCTATCCCCTTATCAAAGTCAACAACGCACTTTTTTACACCTTCTATTTTCTGGACAACCGAGTTAACCTTGCCAGCGCAGGAGTAACTGCACTGCATGCCATCTACTTTGAGAAGAACTGTATTATCTTTCGCAATAAGGAAAGAAAATAAAAATGTGATTATCAGTATTGTGTATTTCATAATGAATCCTGTCATAATTGTTATCCTAAAATAGTGAAGAAAGTATATACGATTTAAAATTATTTTGATCGATCTACCCATACTCCCACAAACAAAAAACCCCACGAATGGATTGGTTAATTGATTAAGTTTCCTTATGGATTGGATTAACAAGTATAAAGGGTTCTTAGCATTTGGTTTATGGTTTTTGGCGATAATAATTCAAATTCTGGCAGATAAAATATATTCCAAGGATTTAGAGCCATTAGGTACTCTTACATTTCTAGTTGCTGCTGCTGTTTGGACAATAGAATATTTCGAAAAAAAACCAGATAATGCACCTTGGAAAAAATATGGTGTTATAATCATTACAGCACTAGTAGTGCTTATAACTGCTTATATATATCTAGGATAGCCATCATCCCACAAACAAAAAACCCAGAACATCAACCGGTATCCCAAATTGTATCCCGTTTTTGCAAAAGGAACGGAATATTTTGATTCATTCCGGTAGTTTAGTGGGAAAATAATGGAAAAGAAAAGCCCTGTTTTTACAGGGCTTTGTCATCATTACCGAGAGCGGAGAGAGAGGGATTTGAACCCCCGATACACGCAAGTGTATACTGCATTTCGAGTGCAGCGCATTCAGCCAGACTCTGCCATCTCTCCATAATTAGCGGTATATTCCAACGGAAATTATCATGCCCTTTACGGAATCACAACGCGCAGAACTGGAAGAATACCTGGAAACAATACTTGAATTATACACGGAAGATGAATATGAAGAGTTGGTGGAAGGTATAGTTTTCCATTATTGCCAGCGGAAATTCCAGATTGGGGAAGAAGAATCCGTTAAATTATTTTACGAGATCGTTGAAAGATCACAATAATCAAATTTACTATTAAGGAAAAAACTAAATGTCAGATATACTGATTAACCAATCCGTTGCAATTTTATGTGACGGAAATAATATTGAACGAAGTATTCATGGAGTCTCCAAATCGACTAAGGCCATGATCGACTTTGATAAATTGATACCTAAACTATTGAATGGAAGAGGTCTAAACAGACTCATTTACTTTCGGGAAGGGAAATCAATTTCACAAAAATTTTCTGAACGTCTCCACGAGAATTATTATGGCTCCGTTGTTCCCTGCCATAAATCGGCTGATATTCCATTATCAATAAAAGCGACTCAATTGGCATCCAAGGTGGACACTATTATTATTATGTCCGGTGATTCAGATTTTGTTGAATTAGTCAGCCATCTGAAAGCAGAAGGCGTTAGGGTTGAGATTGCCGCTGTAAGGCAAACAACTGCAAAAATATTGATAGAAGAATCGAATTACTTTCATGAGATTACCAGTGAGGACTGGTTTGTTTATCGGGGAGCCAAAAAAGGGCCAAGACCAAGAAAGAATTGATGAATCAATACCGATTTATTGAAAAATAATTTTGATTGAATTTTACTTTCAGTCATCTCTAATTTTTGGTACAATGGTCGATGTAATTACCAATAATAATTTCAATTACAGAGGGAAATATGCAAACAGGTAAAGTAAAATTTTATAATAAGAGTAAACGGTATGGATTTGTTACCAGTGATGATGGAAATGATTATTTTTTTCATGAATCAGGGTTAACCGAAGGAATTTACGTTCGGGAAGGTGATAAGGTAGAGTTCAAGGTTATTGATGGCGATCGTGGTCAAAAGGCTGTTGAAATCTCTATTATTGATTAAAGAATTTGAATCAGTCCTTAGATGAAGCCCTCTGCAGATAGTATGGGGCTTTATTTATTATTGGGCTTAACATTAAATACCATTCTTTACCGATTATTTATTCTCACTGTTTAAAAATAAGGTATTTAAACCAATACCAAAAAAAACTTTTCTGAAAATAAAGGCGCTGGAAATGACAGGTAATAATCACTATCTAATAGGCTTCATTTTATTTATTGTGGCAGGCACGAACATCTTGCAAGCATCTCCTGTAGGGGAAGCAACATTGTTTGAACAGTTGATAGGTGTTCTTGTCTCTAGTGCATTGGTATTTTCCTTGATAAAGGGATATTTAACAGTAAATAAAATTTGGAAGCGGCGTAAAAATGAAGAAGTAGCTAACAGTATCTCTATTGTTGCTGCCATGTTGGGTTTTGCAGTTGGATTCCCATTTCTTCTGAATAGTTTATTAATTACAAACGATTATTTTTCTGCAGCCAAAAGCGTCATTGCATTATGTTTGGCTTTTGTATTTACCATGATTGGTACAGGATATTATGTTGACACCAATAGAGGTGTTGGATTTCTTACTCTTTTGGGCCGAGCATTAAATCTGGAACGAAAAGAATCCGGCGAGTTATTAAGTGATATGTTACGCCCGAAAGGTGCTCGTAAAATAATTGATATATTGGTTAAACTTGCAGCGATTGATGATGATATTGCTCAGGAAGAAATTGATTTGATTAATCAGTTTGCTGAAAAATGGAATATAGACATTCCTGAACTCGTACCTGGAAAGCCTGAGACAGTTACCAACCTTGTGGAATTGAAATCAATAGTACAATCTTATTTGGATGAAGGTCCGGATACAGATGTGGCAGAAAGTTTAGTTGATTTAATTAATATGATGGCTGAAGCAGATGATGAAGTAACAGCTGAAGAAGCCATGGCCGTTGCAGAATTCACAGGAATGATAGCTCACTATGTCAGCATAGAAAAAGGTGGAGAAGTTGAAATGTGGGAGGTGAATATAGTTCCGCAGGGCGATGATCAGATTAATGCTGTGGGAGAAATCCTACCTGAGTTGGATGTGGTTCAAGATCGGGGCGGCCGCGTATTTAAGGTTGGACGTTATTTTTCTGAGGACTATGCTGAAGCTGTATGTTCTAAATACATTTCCATAGGGCTTTATTCTAATACAACGAAAAAAATGGTGGATTTTAGTAAAGAAGAGTAGTTGCCATTTTTTATATAAAAAATTATTGTGAAAACAAAAAAGCTCCTCGGCTTACCGGCCGAGTAGCTTTTTTGTTTTATAGGAAATTTTATAATTCTTTTAGATCTTTCAATAATTGCTGTAACATATCTTTTGCATCACCAAAGACCATAATCGAATTATCAAAGCCAAATAATTCATTCTGGATACCTGCGAATCCAGTGTTCATGGTTCGCTTATTAATGATGACTGTTCGGGACTTGTCCACATCTAAGATAGGCATTCCATAAATCGGGGAAGATTTATCATGGCGTGCCGCAGGATTCACAACATCATTTGCTCCCAGAACCAATGCAACATCACAATCTTCAAATTCCGGATTAATCTCATCCAGATCTTTTAATTGTTCATACGGTATATTTGCTTCTGCCAATAATACATTCATGTGGCCTGGCATTCTTCCAGCTACGGGATGAATGGCATATAAAACTTGTTTCCCTTTCCCTTCAAGAAATTCAGCCACTTCACGGACAGCATGCTGTGCTTGGGCTACCGCGAGACCGTAACCGGGAACAACAATCACTTTTTCAGCTGCATCAAAGATCATGGCTGCTTCTTCGGTTGAATAAGATTTAACTGTAATCTGTTTGGTTGTACTATCGCCAGTGGATTCCTGTGCCAATCCAACGGCACCAAAAATTACATTCGCCAGAGACCGATTCATTCCTTTGCACATAATATTGGTCAAGATGAGTCCGGACGCACCAACTAAAGCACCAGAAATAATCAAGCCATTGTTCATTAATACAAATCCGGTAGCTGCTGCTGCAACTCCGGAGTAGGAGTTAAGTAGAGAAATAACAACGGGCATGTCTGCGCCGCCAATTGGAATTGTGAGAGTGATCCCCATGATGGCAGAAATGATAACGACTGCATAAAAATAATTAATTTCGCCCGGTATTTGGACCAAATAAACACCAACAATTAATAACGCCAAGGCCATAAGCGCATTAAAGACTTGTTGTCCTGGAAAAACAATGGGTTGCCCGCTGACAAATCCTTGAAGTTTGCCGAAAGCGATAAAGCTTCCTGTAAATGTAAGAGTTCCCACAAAAATTGAAAGAATTATTGTCCCCAAAGTAAAAGTTGTGATTTCACCGGTTTTTAAAAATTCAGCCGCTGCAACTAATGCTGATGCACCACCGCCAAACCCATTAAAAATGGCAACCATTTGCGGCATTTGGGTCATTTGTACTTTTATTGCAAATGTAGCACCGATTATAATTCCAACGACAATTCCAATAGCTATCAATTGAAAATCTATTTCAATTTCATGCTTTGCAAGTAAGGTAGCAACGATGGCAATCATCATTCCAATGAATGCGATCATATTTCCATTGCGAGCGGTTCTAGGGTGACTGAGTTTTTTTATCCCTAAGATAAATAAAACCGATGCCAAAACGTAAAATATATTTGTGTATACCACCGTCTTTCCCTATTTACGCTTAAACATTTTTAACATTCTATCGGTCACCATAAAACCGCCAACAACGTTTATAGTGCCAAATATGACTGCGATCAATCCTAGCCATGTTCCTGTACCGCCCCCTACTTTTGTGGCAATTATAGCACCAACAATAGCAATTCCAGAGATGGCGTTAGACCCACTCATGAGAGGAGTGTGCAAGGTAGGAGGTACCTTTGAAATGATCTCAATTCCAACAAAGATCGCCAATATAAAAACTGTTAAAATATTGATATCCATAATTTTCCTTAAGCGTTCAATGCTTCTTGGGTTGGTTTGTGGGTTATTTCACCTTTGTGAGTAAACATTGCCCCAGAAATAATTTCATCTTCCAGGTCTAGATTTATTTTTCCATCTTTTACCATATAAGTTAAAAATGCTGTAATATTCTTAGAATACAATTCACTGGCATGAACAGGCATGGTTCCGGGAATATTGGATGTGCCATCGATGGTTACATGATTGTATTTAATGATCTCATCTTTTTGAGTCAATTCACAATTTCCACCATTTTCTGCTGCCAGATCCATAATGATGGATCCAGGTTTCATAGAATCTACCATGGTGGTTGGTATAAGCAGGGGAGCAGGTCGCCCAGGAATTAATGCTGTGGTAATGACCATGTCGGCCATACTCATATGTTCATGAATCAATTCTTCTTGCCGGCGTTTATAATCGTCTGATGTTTCCTTGGCATAGCCACCATCACCCACACCATCATCAGAGTCTGATTCCACTTCAATAAATTTTGCACCCAAGGATTCAACTTGTTCTTTAACAATCGGACGGACATCAAAGGCTTCAACTTGTGCTCCTAATCTTTTGGCAGTGGCAATGGCTTGGAGCCCTGCAACTCCAGCACCTAGAATCAATATTTTTGCAGGTCGAATAGTGCCGGCAGCTGTCATCAATAATGGCATATAAACACCAAGTCGAGACGCGGCAATTAATACAGACTTGTATCCTGCGATATTTGCTTGTGAAGATAAGGCGTCCATTTTTTGCGCAAGGGTTGTTCTGGGAATCAGGTGCATGGAAAAACCAGTAATAGATTTTTCAGTCAATGCCTGTACAGTTTGGATTTCTCGAGTTGTTTGAAAAAATGAAATGAACGTGGCACTGGATTTCAATTGTGACGTCTCATCCTGAGTAGGGGGTAACACTTTTAGAATAATATCAGCAGAAGATAGTAAATCACTTGATGATGATACGATTTCGGCGCCAGCATTAACATACTCTTGGTCAGAGAAAAAAGATTCATCTCCTGCTAGTGTTTCTACCTTAACTTGCAAACCAGCTTTTATCAAATCTTTGACAGTAGAAGGCGTGGCGGCGACACGTGGCTCAATTGTATCTATTTCTTTAGGTATTGCTACAATCATAAACGTTTTTTTATTAAATTGACTAAAAAGGGGGATGGAAATTAATATGGGAATCTCATATTTCCATCTCGAAATTATAAGATAAAATGCTTGAGCACGATACCAAACAATGAACTAAAAAATGAAAATTCAACTTTATTTGTTTCTTTTCTCTATCTTATCGTTTCTCGGGGCTGAAACATTTTACGTACCAGGAAATTTTTCATTAATTCAGAGCGCTATCAATGCTGCATCCAATTCGGATTCGATATTAGTGTGGCCTGGGTTGTATGAGGAAACCTTAGATTTTGATGGAAAGGAAATCGTTGTTTCATCGCTTTATTACATTGCAGATGATTCTTTACTCATTGAATCAACCGTCTTAGATGGTGATGAGAATGGTAGTGTTGTTTCGTTTGCCAGTGGAGAATCAAATGAGTCTATTTTACAAGGATTTACAATTCAAAATGGCACAGGGAATAATGAAGATCCAGATGGAAATGGTACATATTATAATTATGGTGGCGGCATTTATTGTGAAAACAGCGATCCAATTATAAAGGATTGTATTATCCAGAATAATATATGTGATGGTGGTGGTGGTGGTGGCATTTTTTGCTATAATTCATCTCCCAAATTCTTTGACTGTATTATCAAAGATAATGAGACAGATGATGTAGGTGGGGGATTGTATGCAAAAATTGCTTCCAGTCCCGAATTTTATAATTGTTCTTTTATGGGCAATGTAGCTGAATTTGGTGCAGGATGTTATTTGAGGAGTGAATCATCACCCATTATGGACAATGTTGTATTTTCAGCAAATTCTGCTAACAATTCTGGTGGCGGTATTATATTAAAGGATAATGCTAATTTAAATGCAACCCATCTTTATATATTTGATAATACTGCAGATGGACTAGGAGGTGGACTTTATATTAACAATGCTGATTCTCAAATTGAAAATTTGTTAGTAGGTAACAATATTTCTAGTTCAGGCGGAGGCATTTATGTACGGAATTCATCTACTGTTCAAATCAACAATGCGACCATTGCGAACAATGTGGCCGCTACCTATGGCGGCGGTATCTATTTGCGTGATGGCGCAGATGTTTCATTGAATAATTCTATTCTTTTTGGAAATAATGAATCTCAGGTCTATTTCAGATCGACTGGAGATGATGTAGAATTCACCGTGAATTACAGTTTAGTTCAAAATGGGGAAGATGGCATTATTGATAATGATAATGGAGATGTTAATTGGGAAGAAGGAAATCTAGATGGCGATCCCTATTTTTGTAATGCACCAATAGGGAATTATTATTTAAGAGAAAATTCTCCTTGCATTAATGGTGGATCTGATGGGACACTCATAGGTTGTTTCGAATCGGCGTGTGGCCCTGTGAATCTTGGACCAATTTGGTATGTAGATCATAATGGACATGATGGCAATGATGGTAGTTTGGATACACCTTTTGCAACCATTCAAAGAGCGATCAATGGTTCGACAGATGGTGATACAATTAGATTAACTCCCAATGTATATTTCGAAGAAATAGACTTTAACAATAAACAAGTTGTACTGGAATCAAGAGCCTATGAGTTGGAATTAATAGGAATGATTCAAGAAACTTTCTTTGCGCCTGGTCCATTAGGTGGCTCATGTTTTATTTTAAATGGACCATCTAACGATAGTGCAACAATCCGAGGTATATCATTTCGTGGAGGGGTTGTTACTAGTGGAGGTGGTGTTGTCCTCCAAAATTGTTCACCCACTTTTATTGATGTGGTTATAGAAGATAATACAGCTGAAATTGGTGGTGGCGTTTTTCTTTCCGGATCAAATGCATATTTTTTAAATAGCGTTATCCAAAACAATGGATCAAATATGGGTGGTGGTATATATATCACTGATGGAGCACCTACTTTTGATAAAATGTTGATCCAGGGAAATATTTCTTATTGGGGTGCGGGGATTTATTCGGAAAATGCTGAACCTACTATCCTGAATAGTCAAATAAGGAATAATGAAGCTTTTATTGAAGGAGGTGGATTATATCAATTAGGTGGTGTTGGTCAAATTGAATGGACATCTTTTGAACAAAACCTGGGATATGATTTTGGCGCTGGGATCGTAGCTCATGAAGCAACCATCAACCTGAATCAAACCACTTTTGAAGGGAATGCCTCTGGCGTGGGGTCGGTCATAACCTGCCATGGTGGCGTAATCTCATTTGTAAATTCTATCCTATGGGGCAATATTGGAGATCAATTTTATTCGTCTGAAACAAGTGGCTTGACCTTGTTGGAGATTAGTTATTCAATTTTAGAAGGTGGAGAAAATATTTTGGAAAATTTTCCAAATTTTAATTTTACCATTGGGACAGGGGTTATGGACGAAAATCCACAATTTTGTGATCCGAATATTTTTAATTATGCACTTAATGAAAACTCCATTTGCCAGACTGCATCTGATAATGGTGAAGTCATAGGTGCTTTTGATTTAACTTGTAGTGGAACGGTATCCATTCAAAAAGATATTCTACCTTTGAAATTCGGGTTAACCCAAAATTCCCCCAATCCGTTTAATCCTGTTACGAAAATCCATTATACTTTAAAAAATGATGGTTTTTACACGCTGAATATTTTTAATATTAATGGACAATTGATTAACACATTAAAATCTGAAAACGGCCAAAAGGGAATAGAGTATACCGCGATATGGGATGCGAAACATTTCCTTGGATATAAAGTGCCATCCGGGTTGTATTTATATCAATTAGAAACTGTTGAAGGTTCTCTTAGTAAAAAAATGCTGTTGTTAAAATAGTTATACTATAAAATCAATGATATAATCAAGATTCCTTTCTTGGTCGAATGTGTTGTATATTTGGTGGCTCCGAGGTACTCATCATGAAGGTATATCCCTACATAAAATCCGCAGTAATTACTGTATCCCTTACAGCTTGGGGGCTCAACGCCCAAACGTTGATTGATTTCATAGGCGATTGGACTGGCGTGGAAAATCTGCAGAATCCTACAATAACTTATGAGAATAAAAGTATTTCTATCCAAATTTCTCAAGGTGGAGATAGAGAAAACTATTTAATTTATACATCATCGTCAGATTTTATATATGACCAAAATCTTAATTGGACCTATCATTATATTGGCATTGATAAATTAACAAATCAACTTATATTATTAAGAAGATGGATTACTCCTATTGGGACCATTGGTTTTGAAGAATTCATATATGACATTGAGGAATGGAATTACGATACCTTCACTGCCAAATATCGATCTGAAAATGGTGAAACCCACCATGAAATTGTTGTGGCAATGAGTTCCCTCAAATTAGATGAAATCCTTCCAGATAAAATTTCATTGAACCAAAATTTTCCAAATCCCTTTAATCCATCCACAACTATTTCTGTGGAATTAGATAAAGGAACTAGCGGGACCCTTGTTATCTATAATATCAATGGACAAGTAGTAAAAATATTGCACAATGGATTTATAAGTCCCGGATTGACTTCCTTCCAATGGGATGGCAATGATCAGGCTGGACTTTCGATGAGTGGAGGTACCTATATCTATCGTTTATTGATTGATGGTTATACCCAATCCCAAAAAATGGTACTTCTTAAGTAAGTATCGTTCCTTTTTTAACGTAATACTTTTAATATCTAATGAAAATATTTAAAATATTTTTTCCTATCCTTGCATCTATTTCTATCGTATTTGCAACATGGTTTAATGATATTCCGAGAATAATTACTCAGCCCAATGGCGAAGTTATTGATTGTTTTGTGACTGGGGACCAATATGGAAGAAGACTTCATGATGCCAATGATTTTACTATAATCATGAATCAGGAAGATGGTTATTATTATTATGCCAATTTAGATTTTAATGGTGATTTAATCCCGTCTGCCCTGATTGCAGGTCATGGAAATCCAGATGCTTATGGACTGATTTCGGGATTAGCTATCAGTGATCAATTATATCAACGGAATAAATCTTTTTATCACAATCCTGAATCTACCCGAGAATCTAGAGATGCCCCAACATCTGGGGAAATTGCACAAATTAACGTATTTATTCGATTTTCTGATGATCCAGAATTTGTGCAACCAAGATCCTATTATGATGAAGTCTTTCAGACCGATGAAGATGAGCCTTCTTTACGTCATTACTACTGGGAAGTTTCATACAATACACTGTTGGTGAATACACACCATTACCCTGAAACATCAAATGATGTTAATACGTCTTACCAGGATTCTCACCCTAGAAGCTATTATCAACCTTATTCAAATGTAAATACAAATGGGTACCAGAATAATGATGAACGTACTCAGCGTGAACAAACATTGCTAGCGAATGCACTTAATTCCATCGCCAGTCAAGTATCACCCCTCATAGATATTGACGCTAACGATGATGGGATCGTTGATGCTGTTTCATTTGTCATCTATGGTGGTCCTGGAGATTGGGCAGACCTGCTATGGCCGCACCGTTGGTCACTTTATACTGAAACAGTCCTGATAAACGGGGCGCAGGTGTGGGATTATCTCTTCATGTTATCTGAATCCTGGTATTTCAATGTTGGTGTGCTTTGTCACGAATTTTTTCATGTATTGGGTGCACCCGACCTTTACCACTATGATGGAGGTGGAGCGCCGTCAGCTGTTGGGGGTTGGGATATTATGGAGGCCAATACCAATCCGCCTCAATACCCTAGTGCTTTTATGAAATGGAAATATGGTGATTGGTTACCGAATCTTCCCGAAATAACCGAAAGTGGTACTTATACGATTAATCCGTTGCAGCAACGAGAAAATGCAATTTATAAAATAGCTTCTCCAAATTCTGAAACTGAATATTTTGTTGTTGAATACAGAAGGAAAGAAGGCCTTTATGACATTAATACACCGGGAAACCGAAATGGCCTTGTTGTTTACAGAATTAACACGTCAGCCGGCAATGGGAATGCTCAAGGGCCACCAGACGAAATTTACTGTTACCGACCTGGCGGCACACTAGCGAACAATGGTAGTTTTGATTTAGCACCTTATAGTTCAGATTATGGACACATATTCTTAAATAATGGGACAGATCCTTCGTGTTTCCTCTATAACAGTGGAAATGGAGGAGATGGCGGGCTAAATCTGTTAAATGTAACCAGCGCCGATGAAACTATTTCATTCACCGTATCATTCGGTGTACCGGAAATTGAAGTTAATCCTGACGAACTCAATTTCAATGTAACTTCGGGAGACCTTGGAAGTCAGACTGTAACCTTGTCAAATGTTGGAGAGGCAGAAACCCAATTGAATTATTCAGTAAATGCCGCAGGTGATGTTCCATTTTCGAATCCCCAGGGTGGCCCCGATGGAGGTAATTATTATTGGACTTCAGCTGCTGAAGAATTGGGAATGGAATATGAGTGGATTGATATTCAGAATAATGCCACCCTTCTCAACTTTACTCACAATGATTTATTTGCCGATAATCCGGTTGATTTACCTTTTGATTTTGAATTTTTTAATGAATCGTATAATTATGTTGAAGTTAATGCTAATGGGTGGATAGGATGGAACAGTGAGAATGAAAATGCATGGTTGAATAGTGATCTCCCATCTCCAAGTGCGCCACGACCTGCCATATTTGGTTTTTGGGATGATCTGAATCCAAATAATGAAGGCGGGAACTCTAATTCATCCGGAGATATATATTATCATGTTAATCAAGAACGTGCTGTCATCTGGTTTAACAATGTGGTTCGCTGGAATCCTGATGAATGGGGTCAATTTGATTTTCAAATCGTCTTGTACTCTAATGGCGCCTTTGCTACAAATTACCAAAATATGGATGGTGTCCTGAATTCCGGTACTATTGGCTTCCAGAATAATGATGGTAGTATGGGTACCCAAATTGTCTCAAATGAAGAATTCATTGCAAGTGAATTCAGTTGGGCCGCAGCTCAAGCGGATGATGAAAATTCCTGGCTTATTTTGTCAGCGGAAGCAGGTGATTTATCCGGGGTGCTTTTCGGAGGTGAATCAACCGAAATTTATGTCCAGGTTGTAACGAACGGAATGAATGCGGGTTATTATTCTGCAAATATCAATGTTACTGCTCCAGATGTAGAATCTGCGAGTATTGGTGTAAATCTTTTTGTAACAGGAGATAACTCAACGCCTATTCTTCGAAATATTGATATATCATCATCAGAGAATGGAATTGTGAATTTACCGGATGATGTGGACTCTCTGTTCAGCAATGTGGCATCTAGGTATACTCATATTGTGGCGCCCAATGGCGATTTGATTCAATTCTTGATTCAGGATAATTTCACGGTTCAACAAATATTACATACTCGCCGCGTGCTTGAATCATATCTCACTGATATTCCAGACACAGACTGGGGCAGTGACAAATCAAATATTGCCATTGCCATGGCTGCAAGCAATGCAATTATGTTTCTATTGAATGACGAAGATGAATATGAAAATCCGTATATCTGGGATATTTTTGATTCCGGAGTGAATGGACAGGATCTCCTTGCTATAGAAGTTTTTCCCGAAGGTTCTTCGGAATACATGAATAGTACCGAAAGGGATGCAACCTACGAAGAAGTTTTACACTTTATGCATGGATATGGGGTTCAGTTGGCCTTGCCTGCTATGCAAAATGCTATCGAATCAGCTATGCTAAATGCCATCAATAATGATGTTTATAATCCATTGAGTGATTTACCTGAAGATGATTTTGACGAAGAATACTTTGCTATGGGATTAGAATGTTATTTTGGACTTTGGGCCCATGATCCCAATGGCGATGGATTTTGCGGTGATCAGGAATATGCTTTTATTACTCGAGAAGCTATGGCGATAGGTGATTCTGCATTATTTGCAATTATTAATGGTTATTTTGGAGAAGCTTGGGAGTACACGGCTGTTTTACCTCAAGGCTTTAATTCCAACTTTTTCATGAAAAACCAAGAAGGGCTGGATTATACGTATCGCTCCCAATATTTAAAAAATATCGAAACATCAGGAGATCAATCCATCAATTTTTACGGAAATGATTTTTCCAATCAAATTGTAGGTACAAATGGGAATAATACATTTATTGGATATGGTGGAGACGACATACTCATTGGGGGATCAGGCGTGGACAGGGCTATTTACCGCGGTGATTACAATTATTATGCTATTCTGCCTCCATTTGTAACATCGGATTCGTCTTTCCAGATCATTGATCTATATCCCAATCGTGACGATATCGATCATCTTTATGAATTTGAAGAAATTGAATTCAACGGCATTGTATATTTGCTGTCTGATTTATTAGACTTGAATTCAGATGAACAATTTCCTTCAAAATTTTCATTAGACTCTCCTTATCCAAATCCTTTTAATCCGAGTACATCCATTTCCTACGATATTGCCAAAACTGGCCAAATTCATTTGGCTGTTTATGACTTGAATGGTAGGTTGATAAAAACACTTAAAAATGGTGAAGCCAAGCGTGGATATTATAGTGTGATTTGGGATGCAAAAGATGAAAATGGCGCGGGTGTTTCTACAGGAATTTATTTTATTAAACTCACATCATTATCCTTTCTTAATACCCATAAAATACTCTACTTGAAATAATCTAGGTAAAGTGTGAGTAAAATCACACTTTTTTTCGTTTTTTAATTGAGTTGGGAGGAGTGCATCGTCCATGCGGAGATGCCTAAATAATTCTACCTCGCTAATTTAATTGAAATAAGGAGACGAAAAGTCATGAACCTTAAACGAAAAACACAATCAGGATTTACTATGATTGAAATCATGGTTGTTGTTGTAATTGTTGCGATTCTTGCTGTGATTGCATTACCTACCTATTTAAACTATGTAAAAAGTTCCTATGCATCAGAAGCCCGGACGGTGATGTCTAATGTCAATAATGCATCTAAAATGTATTACCAGACGCGTGGTGAGTGGCCAACGGAGACAGACCAGTTAGAACAGGCAGGGCAGTTGGATATAAGCCGTTCAACGAAACTCAAATGGACATTTGATATTCAATTAAGTGACCAAGGTGGTCGAATAACAGCTACAAGCACTGAGGAAATGTCGGGTGGCGCAGGTCATCAAGTAGTTTATGATGCAGACAATGGAAAATTTTTAGGATATGGATCCCCTGAAGGAGAATAGTTCTTTATGGATTTAAATAAACTTCTAGCTTATTCCGTTGATAGTGGTGCATCGGATCTCCATCTGAGCGTGGGGTCCATTCCCATGGTTCGTATAAATGGGACTATGCAACCACTAAACATGGATCGTCTTACAGACGAGGATATGGAATCTATTCTTCCTCAAGTCATGGATCAGGATCAGATAAAGCTTTTTGAAGAACGAAAAGAGATTGATTTTTCAGCGAGTCTGGAAGGTAAGGGTCGCTTTCGTGTAAACTTTTTTAGTCAGATTAAAGGATTTGCGGGCGTTTTTAGAACCATTCCAGAGGTGGTAAAAGACTTCGATGATTTAGGTATTCCGCCTGTATTAAAAAATCTAGCATTATTAGACCGTGGACTCGTACTTCTAACTGGTCCAACAGGGTCTGGTAAAAGTACGACTCTGGCTGCTATGGTAGATCATATCAATACTCAGAGGAAATCTCATATTATAACTATTGAAGATCCAGTAGAGTATTATCATCACACAAAGGAATGCTTAATCAATCAGCGAGAGCTTGGTGCTAATACACATAGTTTTGCAAATGCTATGCGTTCAGCTTTACGTGAAGATCCTGATGTCATTCTTGTTGGAGAGATGCGTGACCTTGAAACTATTTCGTTAGCATTAACAGCAGCAGAGACTGGTCACTTGGTTTTATCTACGCTGCATACTTCGAGTGCCGTAAAGACTATTGACCGCATAATTGATATCTTTCCTTCGGGCCAAAAGAGTCAAATAAGGTCTATGCTTTCCGAAAGTTTAGAAGCTGTAATAGCTCAAAAACTATTAAAGACTAAAGATGGGAAAAGTAGAATACCTGCATGTGAAATTATGATTGCAAATACAGCTATCAGGAATCTCATTCGCGAAGATAGAATATACCAAATACCATCTATAATTCAGTCCGGTGGTGTTGAAGGTATGCAATCTTTAGACCAGGACCTACAGCGCCTTGTCTCAAAGGGTGAGATAGAAAGAAAAATGGCTCAAGGAATTGCTGAAAATCCAAAACTTTTTGCCCAAAACGTATTGTAAGCCATGAATTTTAAGCAGACTAGTCCAGGCGTTTCTTTTATTGAGGTAATGACTGCCACAGTTATAATCTCAATTGCTTGTATTGGTCTATTAATGGGCATTGTACATGGCAGGAGTGAGCTACATTCATTACAGGTCAAAGAGCGTGCCACAGAAGAACTGTTAAATTATATGGAATATTGGAAAGGCAGGGTGGCAGATGGTAACCTTTCTCCATCAGAACGAGCTGGTGATCCTGATGGTGATCAAGTCTACCTTATTGGAGCCCTGGGAAAAAAGAATTCTATTCAAGCAAAATTATATTATGATTTAGATAGGTTGGATAGGTTTAATGATTTTGGGTCAACAGATTTTAACCGTTATGAGTTAAAATGTTGGATTAGGTGGGATGACCGTTTTATAACGCCCCCCGGATCCTATGCGGGCAATGTTGTCCAAGAGAGAAAACTATCAACAATAATGACAGTGTTTGAGATTTAATGGTGAAAATTTTTAACTATACATCAAAAGGGATGACCTTACTTGAGCTTTCTGCATCCATAGTAGTCGTAAGCATAATCGCACTTGGAATGACCAGTGGGGCCCAGGCAGTGATGCTGCATTACCAGGCTGATACGGTAAGGCAAGACCTTCGACAGTATGGCAATAATGTTATGCGAGAAATTACTCGTGAGTTAAACCTTGCACAGAAAATTGAGATTGATGGCCAGAATGGTTTCTCCCGAATAAAGTTGTACGAAAATTTCACTGATCTTTCTCCAGATCTTACAATATCGTGCCATAATAAATATGGTATTCGGTTTAATGGTGATGATCCAGTAGATGGTGTCTTAAATTTCCCAATTGAAGGTGCTTTTCGAGGTCGAGGCCGGCGTGAAATATATGTGGATGATTTTGTAGTGCAATACGAAACCGCGGGCAGTCCGAGTTTATCTGTATTTAAAAATTCTTATATTCATTTAACGCTTAATCTTGGAATGAAGTCAGACGTAATGGATGAGGTTACACAAGACATAATAGAAGAGCATACATATCATAGAACTGTTTTTCTTGGTACTGCCTACATACAAACAAAAGTTACAAATGCAATGGGTGGAGATAATGCATAGACAGTTTAATAGAGGAAGTGTAGCTCCATTAGCATTACTGTTTACTCTCGTTAGCATGTCATTTACAGTAGCTTACTTAAAGAATTCATTTAGCCAGTCTGCCATGGAAAAATATAGATATGCAGAGTGGAGAGCTCTTTATGCCGCTGAAGCTGGATTAAATGATGTTGGTATTATCATTTTACCTCAGATCACATCTGATACTTTATTAATTCAGAATGGAGTTGATTATGGAAAAGATGAGAATGATCAGCCTGTAGGTGTATATAAAGATATTGCCTGCTCCACCAGATTGCAAATTAATTCAACAAGAAAAGAATATATTGCCTATGCTACTGGTGTTGCTGAATACACAACCCCGAGTGGAACGGATGTCTCCATTGAGAGAAGAGTCTATACGACTATGGTCCCCCAGGGTTTTGAAGAATTTATGTATTTTACTCATAAGGAAGAACCGATTGGGCCCGGAAATACAGGAGTTGTGAATTTTGGTGATGGAGACATGTTGGAAGGTAAAGTACATACAAATGGTGTCATGACTATGAGTAATGCTGGGTGTCCGACATTCACGGGTGAAGTCAATATTACCTTTGATGCGATTGAACAGAATGGAACTGCGATAAATTATGGCAATTGTAGTGAAGAGATCTTTGAAGATGAAGATGAAAATACAATACTTGATACAGTTTCAACCATTATTTTTCCGCCAAGTAATTCGGCTGAAGTTGCTCGTCAAAGTGCAAGCAGAGTTTTTGAAGCAGATGATAAATTATTTAGGTCAGGAAAAAAAGATACACTTATCATGACCGAAATCGAGTTTGTGGAAGGTGGCTATTGGGCAACGCAATGGTGGTATAATATTCCACCTGTTGGAAGTCCGCCCACTGAATATGACTTCAAGTTTGATAGTCTGAGAATAGACCCCCCCCTAGAAATTGAAGGTGGATATCTCACAGGTTTTAATAACGGGGATCCGCCATATGACCCTTTTGATCCAGAAACAAATACGTATGATTTCCTTTTTTTACTGGTCAGTGGTTTAGATGCTAACGGCATAAATATTGAGAATGAAATAGAATCAGTATTTTCTGCAGAAGATGCTCCACATAATGTTGTATTGCAGAATGAAAATGGTACAAAAGTATTATCCTTCACAGCTAATGGTGTAAATGTACTTAGTGGTAATCGGATACAAATTACCATGCCACCAGGTGCACCAATAATTTATGGTGGCCCACCTGGTGTGGGATTTTTTGATAATGAACCTGTAAAATTGATCAATACCAGTGCCACTCAAGGATTAGCTGAAGGTGTTGAATGGAATTCTTTTCATTTCTATCATGATCATCTTGACGATGGGGTAGCTTATTGCGAACCAGGGCGGATCCAACATTTCGATTTTGAATATTGGAACTATGGTGGTATTTCCGGAAATGAATGTGATATTTTCACCTGTCCTGATGTTATTTATAATAGTGAATATGTTCATATGAACAGGGCATTCTTCTCAAAGGGGAATTCTCCACAAGTTATTTATGTAAAAGGGGGCCAGGTATTAGTGAGAGGAACTGTTGATGGGCTTTATACAATCGTCACTGACGATTATACAGAATATCGACGGCACGATGATAATGATATTATTGACCGAGTGTGGGGAAATATCTGGCTTATTGATGATATTGTTTATGCGGACTCTGATGTCAATGGTGCTATTGTTCACCCAATGGATGGTGGATCAGATAATGTGCTGGGTCTGATTGCGGGAGGCAACGTCATTATTGCTAATACCCGTCCAAATGGTGCACACAGCCAAGCTTTTGGTGGTGGACACGAAGGTTGTGGCTACGAGAATCACGACTCATGCAATCTTGATAAATGCATTATAATCAATGCATCTATCCTGGCCATGCATGGTGGATTTATTTCTCACTATTGGCAAAATTGGTTGACAGATTATCATGATTGGAATGATGGTCTAGCCTATGGAATTATAGCTGATGGAAGAGGGGGCCATCGCAATCCATACAGACCTGAGAGCGCATCAGGGTCATATAATAATACTAATGACTCAAGAGGCAGGGTCCATCTTTGGGGTTCTATCGTGCAATATAAGCGCGGGTACATGAATAGAAATTATTTTGGGCCATACAATGTCACACCGGGAGTTGGCTATTTAAAAGATTACCATTATGACTGGAATCTCCAGCTAAAACCGCCACCATATTTTCCAGACCTTGAGAGCAGTGATAATTCTGTGATTCTTAAGATGGCGTCCTATGGCGAAGCAAGTTCAATTAAATAAATTTAAGGTTAAATAATGTATCTAGGACTTGATATTGGTAGACAGTATGTTAAAATGGTTACCACAGAAAAAACAAAAGATGGTTTTAAGGTCTTGGACGCAGGTTCACGTTTGGTTCCTGAACCAAATATGGCTTTTGATCCCGAGAAAATTGATAAGGCACACTGGGTTATGGCTGTTAAAGAATTATTTAGGCAGCAGAGAATAAACCCTAAGAAAGTAAAGGGTTTAGTTACGGGTATCAGTGGCTCATCCGCAAGTATAAAACAGATCACTACAATGGAGATGCCTTCAGATGAGTTGGCGTCTGCTATGACATTTGAAGCTCGCAAACATATTCCCATGGATGGAACAGATGCGGTGATCGATTATCAAATATTAGGATCAAATCAGCGTGAAGTTGATAAGATAGATGTTGGTCTTGTCGCCTGTACAAAAGGTGTATTAACAAGCCATATGGATCTAGTAAAAGAGTGTGGTCTGAAGCCAGGAGTAGTAGATGTTAATCCTATTGCCATGAGTAATGCATTCTCATTCATTAAGACCATGCCAGATGATGGGCTCGTTGTTATGTTAGATATTGGAGCCGTATCGTCGAGCCTCGTTGTTTATGGAAAAGGTCAGCAGTTTTTCACTCGAGACCTTCCAATTGGAGGTCATCATTTTGTAAAAGAATTATCTGATAAAAAAGAGATAGGATACATAGCTGCTCAGGATATACTCTATAAAGATGGTTTATCTGCAACAGTCAGTAATTCCAGCTTAAACCCAACAGAAGCTGTTGGAATTGCTGAGAGAACAGTTTATGATAATCTTGTAGAAGACTTACGCAGGTCACTAAGATTCTATGGCAAGCAAACGGGACAAAGTTTTTTCCTTAAGATTTTTCTATCTGGAGGTGCTTCTGGAACACCGGGATTGACAGATTTTATTACCAGTAAACTAAATATTGAGTCAGCTATTTTGAATCCTTTTGAAAATGTAGAAGGCGCAGAAAATATCTCTGTAACAAACCCTGGTCAGTTCACAACTGCTTTGGGGCTTGGTATTCGGGGAGGAATGTCTTCATGATTAAGCAATATATAGTTATCAATCTAAATAAGGCTGAAAGCGCTGAAACTCGTATGGAAAGGGTGCGCGAGCAAGTACGGTGGGTTGTTTTTAGTGTTTTACTGATTTTAATGCTTGGAATCAATTTTCAGACCTGGATGGTGAGTTTTGGATATAATGAAATAATAGATCAAAAGCAGTTGGAGATTGGGAGACTAAAAGAAGAGATAAATAAGCTTCAGTCAGAAGGAAAAAATTTATCAAAAGGCGATATTATGTCTTTTGCAGATCTAGAACATAACAGGTTCCTTTGGGCACAAAATCTAGAAAAAATGGGCCGACTTACACCTGATGATATATCAATCACGGGTCTCCGTTTTAAGAGATCAAAGTTAATTATTAAAGGCATAGCTCTTACCTTCGAAGATCGTAAAGATTTTGAGATCATTGATGAATATATACAGACGCTTAGAAAGGATAAAGAATTCTCAAATAATTTTAATAGAATAAAATATGTTGGTCATAGTAAGGTAAATATTCGTGGCCAGGAGATTGTTCGGTTTGAGATCGAAGCAGCCATTAAAACAACGAAACGTAAATCCTTTTCCTAAAAATTGATATGCCAGAAAAAAGAAATATAATTTTATTTGGAGCACTAGTCTTGTTAACGATTTCCTACTGGGTAAGTGCTTCGGTACTGATCGGTGAAAAACCTTTTGAAATAAGATTACTTGAAGAAGAGCAGGAAGAACTTAATGAGAACCTGATTAGTGCGCAAATATTAGCAAGCCAACTTGACCGTGTTTTTACACTTTTTCAAGAAAACTTAGCTCTTTCAAAGGCCGATTCTCTTGCGGATGATGCAAACCTGCCTTTTCTGAATAGTCTGACTGATATACTTGATGATCTCGATATAAAATTATTAGGGATCAAACCGAAACCGCGTGTTGATAAGATAACCTATTTCAAGGCCCCTTATCTTATAACCCTGGAGTGTACGTTTGAGCAGTTCGGTATGTTTCTTTCTGAAATTGAGCGATCCCCCAGACTGATAACAGTTGATGAGTTTGAAGTAAAGAATGGGATAGAGAGGGTCAAGGCAAATACTGAAGAAGAGAAACTATTGGAGCAAGAATTTGTTGTCAACCTATCAACCATTACTTTAGTGAAATCAAAATCAAAGGTGTCATCATGAGTGAACGCTCTGTCACAATATGGAACCTTCTTGTTTTGTTCACCATCATATCTCTGGTTGCGTCTAGTTTTAGTGTCTTTCCAATGAACAAAAATTATAATCGTGTTAAAAAGCGTTCGACTGACCTTCAATTTGGGACAGATAAAGAACTTGAAAATATAATTTCCTATCTCGAAGGTAGGCTGGAAGAGCGTAGCCAATTTCAGTTTGAGATAGAAAATACGCCCATGATGCTCACGAATGTCCTTGGTCTTGCAGATGGATCTGGAAGAAGAATAAAAAGGAATAGAAATGCACTAAGAGTTGCCCTTGTTTACCAGAGAAATGAGCATTTTCAAGCGCAGATTGATTATAGAGGGAGTGCATATACTATCACGGTTGGCGATACAATACCCAATATTGGGACAGTTGATCTGATCGATGGAACTCAAGTGATCATTAAAACTGATAACGGTCCTAAGATATATCCCGCACCAGGGTATCAGTCGGTCAGTTATAATGATGATATTGATGGTCTAGATGTGACTAGTACTAAAAAAATAATAAATAATTAAAATTACTTAACCCAAGTAAATGGTTTATGAAGGATAAATACATTATGAAATTTCAAAAACAGGCAATGATTTTTACTTTGATAGGAATACTCATTTTGCCAATTTTTGGACAATCCAGAATAGATGGTAGTCCAGAAGAAGATGCAACACTTATAACAATCCATGCTGAAGATGCTTTCTTGCCAAGTATCCTTGCGATACTTGCAAAGGAAAGTGGCTACAATATTGTTACTGATCCTAACGTCAATAAGCAAGATAAGGTTTCTATTCACTTGGATGAAGTTCCGATTGAACAAGCCATTAATCTTATTGTTCGCGCTGTTGGACTTAGTTATGAAGTGGTGGGGAATTCCTTTCTTGTTGCAGACCCTAAAAAATTAAAAGAAGAAGTGGGTGTTACTTCTTACGTGATTACCTTGAAATATGCTGCCGCTGAAGATGTTAAAAATCTATTACAGGATATCTCTGAACAGGTTCAGGTTGATATTCCAGGGAATAAACTTCTTGTTCATGCGTCTCCTAAAAAAATAGCAGAGATCATTAAGGTTGTTGAGAGTATTGATGTTCCAGCGATACAGATCATGCTTGAAACTAGGCTAATCGAAGTTGCGGCAGATGTGGAAGAGCAGTTAGGAATTGATTGGTCAAAAATTTCTAGCTATAAAACTATTCTTGCTGAAGGTGGCGTAC
>ENA-OREN01001944-OREN01001944.1-marine-metagenome-genome-assembly--contig:-NODE-1944-length-22451-cov-7.332171_pt1 | contig 22451 bp, 23 predicted proteins | sample MGYA00248624_ERZ508555 | MGnify/ENA primary metagenome ERZ508555 (study PRJEB26222, sample SAMN06267773) | marine metagenome | isolation source: Saanich Inlet, British Columbia, Canada | place...
AAAAATTTAATTCAATTTTCTATTTTTTGCATCTTAGACTTTTAGATGATGGGATGGATAAAAAGTCTCTTAAAAAAGTAAGGATAAAATGAATTTATCACAACTGGAAGAAAATTTTAAATCGGCTCGTATAAAAGGCGACTGGGCGGATATTGTGAAAAAGGCTGTTGTTTTTTCCAACGGATGTCAGGAAGTGAGGAAATACGATGCAGCAATAGTCTGCCTGAATAAACTCGCCTTGGATGTGAAAGTGTATAAAAAACTACTAGCAGTGGTTTTGACCGCTCTAGGAACCGCCTATTGGGAAAAAGCGCAACTGAAAAAGGCTTTGGAGCAATTTGAAAAGGCTTTGCTACTATTTAAAGAAACCGATGACAAGGCAGGAAAAGCCGCGATTCTTTCTATTGTGGGTATCACCTATTGGAGAAAATGCGAGTGGGACAAAGCCTTGGAAATTCTGGAAGATGCTTTAAGCTTAAAACCGGATAGAGAGGAACGATTCGCATCTTTGTACGGAGCGTTTGATCGAGGATTCGCTACTTTGCAAAATCGAATACGACTTGGAAGGGAATTGGAGCAGCCTATGAAAATTTTGCAGCCTTTATTTTCTTCTACCGCACTTCATCTCATAATGGGGAATATGGGAGCATTTAGAACCTGCCTTGAAGAATCGGAGACTCTTGCCAAACAAACAGGGGAGAGTGATATTCTTAAAGCCACCCTGGGGCTTTCAAAGTTAGCTAGCCAAGTTTGAAGAAAGTCAGTTCATTTTTGTTGTGAAACAAGTGGATGACTTTACTGTCAGGAATCGCGGCAAATTTCTTTATGATAGCCGTTTCCGGCTCGCCCTTGAGCTTGATCGTGCAGATGAAGTTTTTACAGATTCCTGAGTCGATCCAAATCGATAGCCAGTCATAGAGTTTTTCTGGGTAACAAATTACATCGGAAAGCAGCCAGTCGACCGGCTGTCCTTTTTCAATAAACTCTTCTGGCAGTAAGGAAAAAGCATCGCGTTTTTCAAACGACACCCCTTTTAAATTTGAAATTTTTTCATCGAGAGGAGAGCGGTCTATACTCAGGACTTCAGCGCCGCATTTCTGGATTACCCAAGCCCAACCACCGGGGCTGCCACCGATATCAATGCAAAATTCTCCTTCTACCGGTGTTTTGCCAGCCAGAGTTAGAGATTCATAAAGTTTTAGATAAGCGCGATTGGGTGGCCCGTTTTTATCTTCGATGAAAGAAGGCTCTCCATTGGGGAATGGACTCGAACAATCCGCAGAAGCAAGTAATGTGTTCTCATCGAGAAGGCACCAGGATCCAGTCCCTTGGGAAGGGAGCGGTGTTGAGAACAATATTGGTTGGGGTTTGCTGGAGTTTAATTTTTCCTGAATAAGTTGGGCACGCCGATGCAACGCGAATGAATAAAGGCACCAATTGCGCTGAATGGATTTTAATTTTTTTGCCGCATCATTGATCGAGTCGACGGACAAGGTAACGGGGTTCTTCCAGATATTCTGTGCCCAATGCGCGTTCACGAAAGGCTGGCTAGAAAGAATGAGTCGGTCGTGAACAGAAATCACTCCATCCACTTCTTTTAAAAGAGGCTCGCTCAACCCCTCCGATGCCAAATATACAGATTTGATTTCAACAGTCATTATTGCTAATTCCCACTTTGTACATGGAAGAACGGAGGCTGATGTTTTTCATTTCTGAGATGCTGCCTTCTCAAATTGCTCGGCTGCTTCATTGAGGATTCTTTCTGCTTCTTCAAGGTCTCCAAACCCATTGGATTTCATTTTTCCGGTTCCTTTATAGTTGGTGAACCATAGTTCTAAAATTTGGGTGATTCCGGGGAATTTCTCATCAAGTTCTTCAATGGAATCTGTTTTCTTTAGTGGGGAATTGAATTGAACGGCGATCAGTTTGTCGTCTTGCTCACCCTTGTCTAAAAGTTTCAAAACCCCAATTAGCTTTGCAGATACCACCTGGCCTCGATTAAGGGGAGGGCCCAAAAGGATAATATCCAGTGGGTCATCATCCCCACCGGATTCCTTCGACAATAAAGTTCTTGGGACCATTCCATAGTTACCTGGATAGCCAATATATTTTAAAACTCGGGGTCGTCCTTTTTTAAAGTTCCATTTTAAATTGCCGTCTTTTTTATCCACTTCCCATTTTTCAGTCCTCCCAGCCGGAACTTCGATAACGGCTTGAATATTTCCAGCTACATCTCTACTGGGCGAGTGTTTCAATAAGTTATTTGGGGACGAAAGGGTAAAAGGGTCGGTATATTTTAATGCGGGTGCGATTCCGCAGGGTAAATTGCAGGAAATTGCCGATGTAGGGGTGGAATGAAAAAGTAAGAATAAAAGGGATATTGTCAAAATTTTCATGTGTCTCTCCAGGTGGTTCCACCTCTGTGCCAGTGAAGTATTTTTATACTTGCACGGCTTGAAATTCATGCTTTCGCAGAATAATATAAACCTTCGATGGCACGGAAGGAAAATTCTTTATAATATTTAACCATTATCGAGCCCAATAAATTTTAAGATATTACGGTTTTTTTTGTGACTATTGAATATTCAGGCTATTTGCATGGTAAATATTTTGCTCGTCGAAGACAATGAAATGAACCGAGACATGCTGTCTAGACGGCTGAAAAGGAAAGATTACGAGGTTGTTATCGCTGTTGATGGTCAAAATGGGTCAATATGGCGACTTCAAAATATCCCGCCGTGATCCTCTTGGATATGAGTCTCCCCATTATGGAGAGTTGGGGAGCGGCGCGCCAGTTAAAAGCAAATCCGGATACCAAGGGCATCCCTATTCTAGGGCTTTCCACTCATGCGATGACTCCGGATCGAGATAAAGCCATTGCCGCTGGCTGTGATGATTACGATACCAAGCCATTAGATATCAATCATTTAATGGATAAAATTCAAGCTTTATTGGGAACCTCCGATGCCGGATGACCAAGAACCTGTCCTGAATAAGGAAGCCGCACTCGAACTTTGCGATGATGATGAGGATTTATTTCTCGAAATCGTGCAGGCCTATCTTGAAGGTGCAATGGAACATTCCAAACATTTATTATATGCCCTTGAGGCAGGCGATGCTCATCAGGTGGAAGGGCGGGCACATGCTTTAAAAGGGGCTTCTTCCAACATTTGTGCCGGTCCGGTTCGGGAAGCGGCACAATTATTGGATCGGGCAGGGCGTAGTGAAGATTTCAGCGAGGCACCGCAACTTTATAAGGTTTTTAAGAAGGAATTCAAGCGTTTGTTGGAGCACCTCAACAGCCTTCCGCCGCCTTCTGCTTGACAATAAGGCTGGAATAACGTATAAAAATCAATTCTCTATTTAGATTCTCCTGTTTGCAGGAGAGTTGTTTTAAACGACCAATTTAAGGAGCATTTTTTTGGCTAATCACAAGTCTGCATTAAAGCGCATTCGACAGAATGTAAAACGAAACGAAAGAAACAAAGGTTTTCGGACTCTGGTTAAAACGGTTACTAAAAAAGTAATAACGGAAGCTGAAGCAGGAAATAAAGAGCAGGCTTTGGTGGAATTAAAAAGAGCCGAAAAAGTGATTGCAAAAGTTGGCGGTAAAGGAATTCTCCATTCCAGAGCTGCGTCTCGTAAAATTTCCAGTCTCACACGCCTCGTCAACCGCGCTTCTTAAAACCCACCCACTACTGTGCGGGGCAGCTACAAGCAATAGCCAGTTAAAAAAATATCTTGGTTGTGCGGGTAAATATTTTGAGTCCAGCGTCACGCTGGCCTCACGCCTAGTGCCTGTTTGCTGTAAGTCCGAGGATGAGGGTTTGCATAACCGCTACCGGATCTTGCGATGTAGATTTCAAACTTCGGTCTGCTTGGGTGAGTTGCGAATAGCTACGTCGTAATTGCTGAGTGCTGAATTTCTTTGTGTGTTGTAGAGCTTTTTCCACCACGAAGGGGTTGGCCCCCATGGCTTTGGCAATTTGGCCGGATGGAATGTTTCTCTGCTGGTAATGTTTCACTTCCCATATGACGCGGAACTGCCAGGCAATGGTTCCCAGAATTTTTATGGGCTCTTCCCCATGATCTAGCTGGTTTTGTAAAAGTTGTAACGCTTTGTGAGGATTCTTGTTTTTCAAAGCATCGGTCAGTGAAAAAACGGTTTCCAATTTTGTTTCACCCACAACTTCCTGCACATCTTTCTCTGACACCTCTTTATTTTTTCCAACGTACATTAAAGTTTTATTCAATTCCTGTGCGAGAACTCCAGGTCGCGCTCCGACACGGTTTACAAGCGCGCGTGCGGCATTCATTGCCATGGAATAGCCTTCGTTTTTGGCTCTATTCTGAACCCATGATATCAGCACATTGTCTTTAGGGGCTTCGCAAGCAACAGCACCTTTAACTTTTGTAAGAGCTTTATAAATTTTCCGTTTGCGGTCTACCTTGTCAGCCGTGATGATGAGGCAGGCTTCAGCAACGGGAGTGTCGCAATAATCCATGAGAGACTGCACATCATCGTCCTTGGGAATCGCATCGTGCAAGTTGCGAACAATTACCAACTTGGTCCCGCCAAGAAATGATAGAGTTTTTGCGGAACCCAGCCATTGGTTGACTGTGCTGGTGCGAGCGTCAAAAGTTTCTAAATTGAAATCGCGATTGTCCTCGTTGATCCATTTTTTTGTAAGCGCTCGGATCGCTTCAACATGGTAGAAAGTTTCAGGGCCGTACAAAAAATAAAACGGTTCGGTTTTTCCCTGCGCTATCTTTTGATTGAGATCTTCTGGGGTCACGAGAGTTTGGTGAGTTAAAATTGATCGATGATCAGACTGACAAGGCGGGTTCCTAATTCGTTATAGGCATCATCCAGTGCTTTCAGCCGCGCTGTTTCAGTGTCGGAAATATCGGATGTGGATTTGTAATCCCATTGCGTTTTGAGTTTTTGATTTAGGAAGACTTTGTTTTTTACCTGATCTATTACTTCTATATCAACTCCTATTTCTATAATGATATCGGACGCTAAATCCTCAGAGCCGAAAGATGCGGCTCTTATATCATAGTAAGTCAAGGCTCCGATCATCAACAGATCGGCATTTTCTTTTTTTTTCACTTTCAGTCGTCCATCGTTGATGAAAGATCGCAAGATGATGCTGGTGAGTTCCCGATGTATTTCAGGCTGGGAGGACGAATTTTCGAATACAGGAATGGAAATGGATTTTATATGTTCTGGCAGCGTGTTCCCGGTACCGACTAAGTGGTAACCACAGCCGGAAAAGAGAAAGCAAAAAATAAACAGCCAGGTTTTTTTTATATGTTGCGTCATTTTACTACGATGTTGACCAGTTTTTTGGGGACGATGATAACTTTTTTGATTTCTTTGTCCTGAGTCCATTCCAGAATCTTAGGATCAATGAGTGCGAGGGATTTTAAATCTTCATCGTTGATTCCTGCTTCGATCTTAAGCTTCTGTCTCACTTTACCATTGACCTGAAGCACGATCAATATCTCGTCAGTTTGAGTTAAAGCCTCATTATATAGGGGCCATGATTTATCGGGTTCTGAAAAATTCAGCAACGTTGCCATTTCTTGTGCAATATGGGGCGCGAAAGGAGAAACAGTTAAGATCAGGGCTTCCAAAGATTCGCGTATGACCGTGGCAGAATCGATTGCGTCTTGGCTATCTTTCCACTCCTTAAAATGGTAGAGATGATTGACCAACTCCATTATTGCGGCGATGGCGGTGTTGAATTGCATCCGTTTTTCAATATCTTCAGTAACACGCCGGATGGTTATGTGGGTCATTCTCCGGAGTTCTTTTAATTCCTTCACCGAAGTAGAAAAGTTTTCATCTGCGGGTGTGGCTGTTTTTGCCTCATCGACAAAATCGCTGAAAATTCGCCAGACTCGTTTGAGAAACCGGTAACATCCTTCAACCCCCTGCTCGCTCCATTCAAGGTCTTTAACCGGCGGAGCAGCGAACAGAATGAAAACCCGTGCCGTGTCAGCACCGTAGGTTTTGATGATTTCGTCCGGGTCCACCACGTTGCCTTTGGATTTCGACATTTTTGCGCCGTCCTTAATGACCATGCCTTGTGTCAACAAGTGGTCAAAGGGTTCCTTGGCTTTTGTCAGTTCTAGATCATTCAATACTAGATTGAAAAATCTCGAATAGAGCAGATGCAAAATAGCGTGTTCAATGCCGCCTACATATTGGTCGACAGGCATCCAGTAACCGTTGTCTTCAGGATCAAAAGGTTTGTCTTCCTGACGTGGAGAGGTATAACGGTCGAAGTACCAAGAGGAACAGAAAAAGGTATCGAGAGTATCGGTTTCACGTTTTGCGGGCGCCTTGCATTTCGGACATGGAGTTTTGTAAAACGATTCCAAAGTGTGCAATGGCGATTGCCCTTTTTCTCCTAACTGCGCATCAAGAGGCAGTTCGACGGGCAACTGGTCATAACCCACGGGAACAATACCGCAGTTATCGCAATGCACTACTGGAATGGGAGTGCCCCAATATCGTTGCCGCGAAACTCCCCAATCGCGAAGACGAAAATTGACCGTTGCTTTGCCGATACCTTCTTTTTCCAGATACTCACATACTTTACTGCGAGCTTCCTGACCGATCAGCCCATCGAAGGAGTCGGAGTGGATCATGGCTCCGTCTGCGTTGTAAGCTTGCGTCATATTTTTTTCATCCAGTGCTGCGCCTTTGGGCTCGATGACGACGCGCAGGGGTAGGTTGTATTTGCGTGCAAAATCCAAATCTCTCTGATCGTGAGCGGGAACGGACATAATGGCACCGGTGCCGTAATCCATGAGCACAAAATTTGCGGTCCAAACAGGAACGGATTCCCCGGTTAAGGGATTGGTGGCATATGCTCCAGTAAAGATACCCTCTTTCTCCCCGGTTTCGCTGGTGCGTGCAATGGTATCCTGAAGATTCACTTTTTTGACAAAGGCATCTATGGCAGATTCCTGCTCAGTTCCACGCGAAAGCTTGATTGTGAACGGGTGCTCGGGGGCAAGCACCATGAACATCGCACCGTATAAGGTGTCGGGGCGAGTAGTGAAGACTTTAATGGCTTCATCACTGTCTTTGATTTTAAAGTCAACTTCGGCACCATAGCTTTTACCTATCCAGTTGGTCTGCATGGTGAGCACTTGTTCCGGCCACTTTCCAGCAAGACTTTTGCATCCTTTGAGAAGGCGATCCGCATAGTCGGTGATTTTAAAAAACCAGCCTTCTTGTTGTTTTTGCAGAACCTCATTGTCGCAACGCCAGCAGCAACCATCTACCACCTGTTCGTTTGCTAGAACCGTTTGGCAGGCTTCGCACCAATTGATGGTTGAATTTTTTCTATAGGCGATTCCTTTTTCAAGGAATTTCAGGAACAGCCATTGGTTCCATTTGTAGTATCCCGGGTGACAGGTGGCGATTTCTCGATCCCAGTCATAACTCAAGCCAAGCCTCTTGATTTGTTCGCGCATGGTGCGAATGTTTTCAAAAGTCCATTCAGCCGGGTGTGTATTATTTTTGATAGCGGCATTTTCCGCTGGCATTCCAAACGCGTCCCAACCTAGAGGATGGATGACGTTGAATCCCTTCATTCGTTTGAATCGCGCCAACGTATCACCAATGGTGTAGTTGCGGACATGCCCCATATGGATGCGCCCTGACGGATAGGGAAACATTTCCAGTAGATAAAATTTCTTTTTGGAAGAATCACGTTCTACTTTGAACGTTTTATTTTTTTCCCAATAAGCCTGCCACTTTGCTTCAATATGGTTGGGTTCGTAGGGGTTCATAAGTTAGAAATTCCAAGGTTGGGTATTAAAGAAGAGTGATTTTATCACATTCCTTATATAATGAAACACCCTCTACCGAGGGAAGGAAATTTAAGCATGTTAACCTGTTTCCTCCGGCCGCAGGGCTGGCTCCGCAATGACAGAACTTTCAGGGACGATCGCCGCAGTATTTATTGTCTATGTATTGGTGATGCTAGGAATAGGATGGGTGACCTCGCGTCAGACCCGCTCGCCTATGGATTTTTTTCTTGCTGACCGCTCTTTAAAGGCCTGGGTTACCGCTATTTCTTCCACTGCCAGCTCAGAAAGTGCCTGGGCGGTTTTGGGTACGGTCGGGCTTGCTTATAAGGAAGGTCTTTCTGCAATCTGGTTTTTACCTGGATGCCTGATGGGTTACCTGATCAACTGGTTTTTTATTGCGGAAAAACTTAGAAAACGTTCCGAGGAAATTCAAGCGGTTACCCTTCCTGACTATATCGAAAATTATTTTAACGATGAAAAACATATTCTGCGTTTGATTTCGGTCGTCATTATTTTTTCCTGCATGATGGCTTATGTTGCGGCGCAGTTCACGGCAATCGGGAAAACATTTGATGCCATTTTTGGGGTCCCGCACGTTATAAGCATTTCCATCGGAGGTGCGATTGTCTTGGGTTATACGATGATGGGCGGTGTACGTGCCGTTGCCTGGACAGATTTTATACAAGGTCTCATTATGGTTTTTGGTTTGGCTGTTGTCTCTGTAGTTGCAATGCAAAGTTTGGGCGGTTTTTCCGGTATGTTAGTGGAAGTTGAAAAAGCCTCTCCTACAACGCTTGAGTGGATGGGTGGGAAGTCCACTTCCACTTTTTTGGGTTCGATGGTTGGGTTGTTGGGAATTGGGTTGGGGTACCCTGGTCAACCGCATGTTCTCACTCGCTACATGGCTGCGAAAAATACCGAGGCCATTAAAAATGGAACATGGATCGCCTTGGGCTGGGGACTGATTATCTATTCTTCATCCATTTTATTGGGTTTGTGTGGGCAGGCTCTTTTCCCCGGATTAGAAGACCCCGAACATTTATTTCCCAAAGCGGCGGAGCAATTGTTGCCAACTCTTTTGACGGCTATCGTGCTGACGGGAGTTTTATCGGCAATCATGTCTACCGTTTCAGCGCAGATATTGGTTGCGGCATCGGCTATTGCACACGATATCTATTCCAAAATGCTAAAGCAGTCTCTTTCGCATGAAAAAATACTTTTCGTCAGTCGGCTCACTTTATTGTTGTTGGGGCTGGGAGCGATGTTCATTGCACTGGGAGAAACCCGTGTCATTTTCTGGTTTGTACTGTTTGCTTGGTCGGGGCTAGGCGCGAGCTTTGGTCCGTTGATTCTTTTTACTCTCTATTGGAAAAAGACGACGCGACAGGGGGCGGTTGCAGGAATGTTGACCGGATTTTTGACTACTGTAGTTTGGAAGATCACTGGTTTGTCCGATTCCGTGATTTATGAGCTGGTCCCGGCTTTTTTTCTATCGAGCCTGGCTATTTATGGGGTCAGTCGTAAGACATTTTGAATTGTCTCAGCCATTTTTTCTGAAGCACCTTGCTGGTCTTCGATAAGCTTTTTTGCTTTCTCGGCCAGTTCCATTCGTCGTTCTTTATGCCTCAATAAGGAGTGAACCGTTTTTACGATTTCTTCCGCATTGTGAACAGTGAATGCCAATCCGTTCGTGTGCGCTTCATCAGCGACATGACCGATGTTTTCGATGTGAGGCCCATGCAACACGGCTACTCCATGTGACAAGGGTTCGATCAGGCTATGTCCTCCCCCCGGCTCGATCAGACTCTTGCCGATGAAGGCCATCTGTCCTAGAGAATAAACCTTCGCCAATTCACCCATCGTGTCTAATAGAATGACAGGTTCTGATATTTCGAGTGACGAACGGCGAGCAAAAGAAAGGTTTTTCTTTTGCAGTAAAGCGACCACTTCGTTTATTCGTTCTATTCTCCTTGGAGCAAGAATCAAAATCAGATCGGGATGTTTTTCTCTCAACTGCTGATGCGCGTTCAGGATAATTTCTTCTTCACCAGTATGGGTGCTACCGGCTACCCATACGGGTGTATCTTCCTTTAGCAAGAATGTTTTGCGCAACCGGTTTCTATCTTCAACTATTAAGGGTTGCAGTGAATCGAATTTAGGGTCGCCAATCACTTCAACCTTGTCAGGATCGACTCCGAGAGCTGCAGCCGCTTGTACGCTATTCTTATTTTGCATGCAGAGTCGGTTGAATTGTTGGAACATGGTTTTGAAAAGTGAGCCTGCTTTTAAATAACCTTTTGCAGAGCGATGCGAAATTCGGCCATTGAATAAAATCTGTGGGGTGTTTTGTTTGTGAAGTTGGTCGGTCAGGCCGGGCCAGAACCCGGTATCGGTCACGATATAGAGATCGGGTTTGATTCTACTCAAGGCCAGATAGGTAAAAGGAAGGCAGTCTAACGGATGAAAGAAAATCTTATCCGCTATTTTAAGATGTTCCACAGCTCCTTCGTAGCCAGAATCTGTAGTGACGGAGACCACGATTTTTAAATACGGGCTTTTATTATGTAAGTTTTTCAGGACAGGAGCCGCCGCTTTCACTTCTCCCAAGGATAGAGCATGAAGCCAGAGGATTTTGCTTTCCCCCTTTTTGATTGTCGGGACAAAACCAAAATGGTGCCGCAGAAATTTAAATTTATGTTTGGAGAAAACCGCCAGTGTCGTGAAAACAGGAACCATCACAACAGCGACCAGTAGGGAGAGGATGTGATAGAAACGAGTCATATGAATGCAAAACGGAGGTTCAACGAGTCTCTTCGATGATTTTTAAAGTGCGGAGCACAGCACCGCGATGATTGCGCACCGTTTCTGCTGCTGCCCGGCCCGTCTCTTGTCTTTCTTCAGAATTTAACAGTAATTTTTTGAGGGCTGAGTAGAGTTCTTCTTCTTTTTGTAGTTGAATTCCACCACCCGATTCGATGAGCAATCTGGCTTCTTCCTCAAAATTATTCATATGTTTGCCAAACAGCACAGGTGTGCCGAACACAGCAGGTTCGAGAATATTTTGACCGCCGAAACGTGGGTTGAATCCGCCTCCCACATAAGCCAGTTTGGCATTGGCATAAAAACTATTCAATACTCCCATTTTGTCCACAAGTATTAATGAGCCTGGATGGTTGGCCCAATCTCCTTCTGGCATATTGGAAAGTAAAGTGTATTCAACACTAAATTCTCGTATGAGGTCTTCCACTTCACGACAACGTTGCATATGCCTGGGTGCGATCACGCCAATGATATTTGGGAAATCTTTTTTTAATTTTAGAAAAGCCTCCATCACCGGGCCTTCATCACCAGGTCGGGTTGACCCAAAAACGATTAAAAAAGAATTGGGGTTGAATGTGACAGTCTTTAGTTCTTCGGATCCCATGGGAAGAACATCGAATTTAATGTTGCCCGTCACCTGTATTTTATCTTCGGGGATGCCCAGCTCTATCAATCGATCAGCATCGGTTTGAGAGCGCATGGAAAATAAGGACACCGCCTCTGTCATCCATAAAAAGAAGCTCTTGAAGTTTCCGTACCGTTGTATAGATTTTTCTGAGACCCGTCCGTTGACTTGCACAACGGGTATTTTTCTTTTTTTGCATTGCCGTAACAGGCAAGGCCACAATTCCGCTTCGATTAAAATCAGTTGCGAAGGTTCTATTTGACCAAAGACCGGATTCATCCACAAAGGGAAGTCAATGGGCAACCTGAAAACATTCGGTAGTTTTTCTTCCATCGCAAGTGTATATCCGGTAGGAGTGAATGTGGATAAAACGATGGGACGGGTTTCGCCCTGCTCCTGTAAAACGGTGATAAGAGTTTTTGCCAAACGTACTTCGCCAATAGATGAGGCATGTATCCACAAACTATCTTTTAATTTTGGAAGAGCTTTTGCGCCATTCAACCTTTCCTTGATATCTTTTCGAAAGGCGAAGGAAACCAATCCCCTTAAAAGCAGGAAGGGAGATGTGATAAGGAGGATGCCTCCAGTAAGAATATAGTACAGAAAATCCATAGACTGAGAGTATACTCCTTTCGGAGAGGTTTTAAAAATATCGATAATTATGTCAGAACTATTCTACAAAATAATATCCCCAAATCGGCAATGGTATTGGTTTCCCATTTTCTGGCTTTTGAGGTTCTTCTCCTTTTTTTATCTTCTGGGCCATCATTTTCGGCTTTGGGCTTACCGCTGGGGAATTTTTCCTCGACGCAGCCTCGATTGCAGGGTGATCAGTGTGGGTAACTTGACGCTGGGAGGAACAGGTAAGACACCTTTTGTGATGATGATTGCTGAGACCCTAAGGGGCAATGGATTCAAACCCGCTATCCTCACCCGCGGTTATGGTGGTAAATCTAAAAAACCGGTAAATGTGGTTTGCGATGGGAAAAAGATTCTTCTTTCGCCTGAATGGGTCGGGGATGAAGCCGTAATGATGGCGGAAAAGTTGAAAAATGTTCCAATACTTACTGGCCCAGACAGGTTTCAAACGGGCCGCTATGCTTTAAAAAACTATGAAATCGATACCTTGATTCTTGATGATGGGTTTCAGCATCTGGCTTTGTGCAGGGATTTGGATATTCTGCTTTGTGACCATCAAAGACCTTTAGGGAACAATCATCTGTTTCCAGCAGGAGAATTAAGAGAGCCAGCCAGTGAAACGCGAAGAGCAGATATGGTCTGCTTTACCCGTTATTCAGGGGGGGGCATTAAATTTTCGCCGAAATTTTTGAGTTCCATTCCACAAATAAAAACCCATCTTCGTTTAGATTCTATAATTAATATGGAAAATGGAGATGTTTGTGATGCTGAAGTTTTAAAATGTCAGCCCGTGATTGCCTTTTGTGGAATTGCTAATCCAGAAGGGTTCCGGCAAATCTTGCAAGACGTGCAGGTGCAACTAAAAATGTTTAAAGCTTTTCCAGATCACCATGAATACAGCTTGAATGATATTAAAGAACTGGAGTCCATAGCCTCTCAAGAAGGAGTCAAATTCATCCTGGTTTCGGAAAAGGATGCGGTCAAACTCAAAAATATGAAATTATCTCTGCCGTTTTTTAAAGTAGTAATTGATCTGGAAATTCTGGAAGGCAGAGAAATTTTTAATAAAAAAATAACCACCACTAGCCGTGGTGACAACTAGCAGTAGCTTGTAAAGCCGAGAAGTCTATTGGTAGCAGAATTTAGTCATTGCTATCTGCCTCCTCTCACTAGAGGGAGAATTAAATTCTTTTTTATTAATGATCGATATAAAAAATCTCAGTTCCAACCAGCGGTTTTTGTTGAATATTTTGGTTCCGTCGCTTTACCTTTTGCCTTTGGTGTTTGCTTATTTGGGGCCAAAGAATTTTGGCTTCGGATATGATGAATTAGTTTATGCAGGATTGTCAGTGGGTGCGGTGGGAGTGATCTTATGGATTCTGGCCATGTTGACGCTGGGACCTTCGCTGGCAGTTTTACCGGGTACAGATCGACTGGTGACCTGTGGAGTGTATCGATATTTACGTCATCCTGTTTATGTTGGAATTGTTTTGACTTTGGGTGGATTGTTACTAGCCTGCGGTTCTACGATTTGTCTGATTTATGTTTTTGTAGTGGTAGTTCCTTTGAATATTTTCCGCGCCAGAACGGAAGAGCAGGTTTTGCGAGAACAATTGGGTGAAGCCTACCAGCAATATCGAGACACCACTTTTTTTTAATCCTCTCTCTCCCTCATTTAGGGGATTCCTATGGCTTTAAAAATAAAATCCCGCGTTTTACTTACCCAATGTGGCGAGCCAATTCAAAACGGTGAGTTTATAATAGAGGGGGGAGAGATTGTAGCAATGTCTCCTGTTGAGAGAGAGGTAGAAGAAACCCTGGATCTTTCGGACTACTTGCTCATGCCGGGATTTGTCAACGCTCACAGCCATCTTGGCTTGACGGCCCTTGAAAAAAAACTTTCACCTGCAAAAACCTTTGCCCGTTGGATTGGTGATTTGATTCCCCTTAACGCTGCTTTAAGTGATGATGAAAGAATTAAGGGTATACGCATGGGTGCGGATGAGATGAAAGCCTCTGGCGTAACCGCCATCGCGGATTATGTAACAGACCCAGCCTTGTTGGATTCTATTGTGGGTCTAGGATTCCGTAGTGTTTTATTTTTGGAAACTATCGGTTTTCAGGAAGAGAGAGCGGAGGTCATCGCTGAAGAGGTTGAAGCGATTTTAAAAACTCATGCATCGAATTGTAATTTAGGAATTGCTCCACACGCGCCTTATTCTGTTTCTGCAAAGTTGTGGCAACGCCTGGATCAATTGGGAAAAAAATACGGATGTCTTCTGTCAACGCATCTGGCGGAAACCGATGAAGAGGTGCAGTTTATTGAAAAAGGCGTAGGTCCTTTAGTTGATCTTTTAAAAGACAGGCAGGCTTTTGACTTGAGTTGGCAAGTTCCGGGTACTACTCCTGCCCGTTATCTTAAATCTCTGGATGTGTTAAATGATACGGTCGCTGTTCATTGTAACTTTATTGATGATGATATGGATGCTGTTCAGGCAGCGGTATTTTGTCCAAAAAGCACAAACTGGTTTGGGCGCACCCACATTCTTCCTGTAAGAAAAATGCTCGATGCCGGAATCCGAGTCGCATTAGGAACCGATTCTATGGCCAGTAATGATTCTCTGAACTTTCTCGAAGAAATACGTATGGCAGATAAACTACTGCCTGATGTTAGTCGCAAAGAAATTTTAACTATGGCAACGCGTTTTGGAGGGGGGATTCTGCGTCTCCCGTGCGGCAAAATGAAGGCCGGGCAAAAAGCCGATATCATTGGATTTCGGGTCAACTCCCAGGTCGAAGATTGGCACAACATACCTTTTGACCCACAACGCAAAAAAGTGGATTTTTATATGGCGGATGGAAAGTTTTAAATTTCTGCCGCAAGGTAAAAACTTCGTAGCAGTTTTTTCTATTCGAATTTGGGTTGGAGCCGGAGAGTAATTAGCTTTTTAAAAACAAAATATAAAACTGCAAACAAAGGTTCCAGAGCCAAAGCCCAACCTAGTGAAGCGAGAATAAAATATTGCATCAAATCTTGAATCGCTGGCAGGAAAACCAAGTCAAAGGTCTCCAGTAATTTTGTTTTTGATATTTTGTCCAAAGAGTTTCCGGTCAGAGTTTCCCTGATATAAAGAAAAGGAAAAAAGAATAATCTGCATCGGAAAGACAAGATAATTGGCAAGCTGAATAGCAGGTAGGTTTAAACGATATAAAGCAGTAACAGCCTTGCAGGCAATCGTTGCAATTCCTAATGCTGAGAATGCCCCGATAGCGGAATCTGAGGCAAGCCTTAACGAAAGCCGGGAAGGTTCTACACCCTGCTACAACAAGGTAACAAGAGGAAGGATAATTTTATTCTGAATAGTATTCTGACTCACAGGAAATGGATTGTCATAGTCTTTCGGTGATTAACAATTTTTATACGTCCAGCTTCTATTTCAAAAAAATGTTTGGGATATAAAATATAAAAAGGAAAAGTCAAATTATGGAAGATGAGGTAATATTTGAAAAATACGGTGACACGCCGTTATACTTTTCACATTACTATAATTTCTTGTTTGTATTCAAAAGTAGGATTCTTGAAAATGGAGATCAGATTTTCCTGCACCTTGGCGGCAATATGGAAAAAGTTTCTGCTCTGGTGGTCGATGCCAATGATCCCATGACTCTAAACGAAAATGGGGAAGATGAAATAGCCTTTATCAAAAACGAAGACAATGAAGTTGTCTGGAATCAAACACCTGAAAATTAAGTTTATAGTTTTTCCGGGGATCTTCTAAAAAACATGGCTGGCACCCATTCTTGCAAAGCATCTCTCTTAGCTAAAACCTTGATGGTTTCTTATAGTGCTTCGAGTACCGACCTGTTACCTGCGGCTGTTCGCCGCTTGCCTGTTTTGAAATTCAGTGGCACAATTAGAGTATGAGTAGATTTTGCTACATTCGAATTATTTTTCCAATATTTTTTTTTATCGTAGCAGGATCCGCCTGGGCCGAAACGGAAAATACTTTGGGTCTGAAAAACGGTAAGGCGCTATTCGATCCAAAAAAAAAGGCTCTGCCTGAAATCCGAATTGCCAATGCGATCGACCGCATAGGACTGGATGTACATATTTCTTCTTCGGCCAACCACGACCAGGCACTGAATATTGGTAAGATTTCTGCATCCGACCGGGTCGGCTCATTTTTTAATAACAAAAAAACCGGTGTCAAAACTGTTGCCGCAACGGTTAGGCAGTTTTACAACGCCATCGAATCGGGTGATTTGGAATACGCCAAGCGTTTGCAAATTGGCATCGATATTAACTTTCAGGATAGGCAGGGCGTAACACCGCTTTATTATTCCATTTTTCATAAGCAAATAGAATTGTTTCGTTATTTATTAGTTCAGGGTGCCGATGTGAACCTTCCCGACCATGAGGGTCTGGCGCCATTGCATATCGCGGCTTTAGAAAACTTACCAGAGATGGTAACCCTACTGCTCGATAAGGGTGCCATGTTAAACGCTGTTGACAAATATGGCTATACACCATTTCACCATGCCATCGATCAAAACAGTGACAGTGCCGCCGATGAACTGTTAGCCGCGGGTGCAGAGGTGAATAATCATCTCGAGTGGGGGCATTCTCCGCTCCACACCTCTGTTGCATCGGGAAATTTTAAAATGGTTAAAAAAATACTGGACGAAGATCCTGGAATAAATTCAAAAGACAAGTTAGGACGCACTCCTCTACATTGGGCCGCAGAAAAAGGGCATCTTTCTATCGCTAAATTTCTGATTCAGAAAGGGTCGGGAATAAACGCTACCGACAATGAAGGAGAAACACCCATGCACGATGCGGCTAAATGGGGTAAAAGATCTATCGTAGAACTCCTTATTTCCTACAAAGCAAACATAAATACAAAGGGATCGGATGGGAGAGCGCCAATGCATCTCTCTATCGCTAATGGTAATAGCGATATTACCGACTTACTAAAAACCCATGGTGCAATTTTGTAGTCACTCGTCTATTGTTTGCTGACTCTGTAAGCGCAGGATAATTTTTGTTCCAATTTGCAGAGAGCTGTCGACAACAATTCTATTAATTTTAAACATGATTTCTGAGCATGAGTTCCTTTGGGTGCGGATTGAGGTAAACTTGATCCTTTAAATATTCGATATTATGTTTATGTACTTGATGACGTATCAAAGTAACGGGGACAATTAAAGGAAGTAGTCCTTTTCGATAATCTTGAATAGTGTTCAAAATATCTTCTTTCTCTACATGCGATAGAACTTTCTTGAAAAATCCAATCATATGAAGCAATACATCGGAATTTTTTTTTGGTGTGGCTTTAAAGGTCAATGCTTTCATAAAAGTATTTCCATATTCTTCCTTCAGAGCCTCTTTACTTAATGACTTTGGTTTGGCAACCAAATGGCCTAGTTCGTCATAATATTTTCTACTATGAGCCAATAGTAAAAATTTTTGTTGTGTATGAAACCGGACCAACTCCCCAATTGAAAAATTATTTTTGAATAAATCTTTTAGCCTGCTAAAACTAAAAACCTTAACGATAAAGTTTTCTCTAATCAAAGGATCATTCAATCTTCCTTCATCTTCAGTTGGAACCAAGGGAAATTTATTGGTGAATGCTTTGGCAAAGATACCCGGACCATGCCTGACGCTATCACTTCCAAATTCAGCGTAAACAGGTACTCTGCCTAAACCACATGAAGGAGATTTGCTTTTAAATATGTATCCGCAAAGGTCGTCATGTGTAAGGGAGGAAATGCGATCTTTAATATAAGATTCCATAGGTACAGTCCAGTCGGTCTGAGTCTTCTTGCTAATCATCCGTGACTTATTTAAATCCCCATAAAGAGCAACAGTTTCTCTAGGGACACCCATTCCTACCTCCATTTCTGGGCAAACTGAAACGTAATGAAAATAATCTGATAAAACTTCACGAACAAAATGATTCTGTTTGTGGTCACCGTTCCATCGAACTTTTTCGCCCACAAGACAACTACTAACCCCAATTTTAATTTTATTTTCCATGCTAGATTGACCTCTAAATTTTAAAATAATCTATATATTTATGAAATAGAATGTTTGCCAATACTTAGATCTATTTTTCTTTAAACTAATTGGCCAATAAAGTTCTAAAAGTGTCTGAATGTAACTTTTCATTTTCTATTATTTTATCCAATATAGTTTTAACTTTAGTCGATGAAAATGATTCAAAATAATTATGCTGATCTATGAAACTTTTTAATTTAATATAATCATTAGCGGCTTTTATTTCTCCAGTCTGGTGAAAAATAAAACATAAACGCTTTGGAATTATCGATAGTAAAATACCTATGCCCCATCCAAGTATGCGATTAAGCTTTAACAGTAAAACTTGCTGACCGGATAATTTCCAATTCATTTCATCAATAATTATTATTAATTCTCTTTCATGTGATATTTCTTCTAATAAAATCTTCCGGAAAATATCTTTTGGCGATATATTCAAAAATACTTCAGCTTCATATATGCCTATTGCCTGATCTTCAGAAATCATTAAATTTATAAAATAATTTTTTAACTTTTTATCGACTATCATTAGTTATAAAGTTTATATTTTTTAAAAAGATAAAAAAATTTATTCCTTCAATAAAACACCTTCACTGGCAATTAAAGAAACAATATCTCCTGTTTTTATGTTTCGCATAATACCTTTTGCATTTGTAATTGCTGGTAGTTGAAGTTCTCTTAGTATGATTGAACCATGAGAAAGATCTCCGCCTGTTTCTACTGCGGCACCAGAAACTTGTGAAAAAGTCGGTATCCAACCCGCATCCGTAGCAGGAGCAATTAATATTGTGGTTTGTTTGTTAAAGTTATTTGGAAGTTCTAATTTAGGGGAATCTATAACCCATGCTCTTCCTTTGACGGTTCCCTCGGTCAAGCTTAATCCATGGAAAGTATTCTGAGGATTGTCTTCGAAATAATCTTCTTTAAAAGGAGCAAGAAAAGTATTTCTTTTAATCATGTTTGGAAGATTGTATTTTTTATTTATTGTAATTTCATCAATTCTTTTTTTATAAAAATTTTCTGAAATTTTATTGTTTGGTGATATCTTTCTTAGTTCTGAAATTTTGAAATTCCATATTGATCCGGAATTAGGTATTAATCCTTCTTTTTGCATAATTGTTTCGTTATTCAACCATTCGTCCCTAATTGATTCGAAAATTTTCATTGCTTCATATCTAATATTTTCTCTTGAATAAATTAATGGTTTCAAAATCCACCAAATAGGTAGAGTTACTATAGAATCTAGCTTTAACAAATTTATCTTCTGATTAAACGGTTTTCCATTTAATAAAAGTTTAAATATATGTTCATAATTTTCCCTAAATCTTGGTTGAGAAATATCACTTTCATAAATACCGCGATGCCCATGAATTTCTAAATACTGTTTCCATAGTTTTTTAAATTCGACATCATTGGGAATGTTGCCCTTTGAAAGAGAAACTTTTAAACGCGAATTATTTTCAAGTAAACAAAATAAAGCTGTTAAATCTTTTAATATACCAGTGCCTGGAGTTACATGGTTTTCTATATATATATTTAATGTTTTAAAATAACGCAGTAAGGCAATAGGGCCAGCTATTGCCATGGTATGTATAAGCATTTGATAAACTAAAGTAGTATAAAAAGTTTTAGTTTTTTTAATGAGAGAAGAAATATTATCTTCTTTTGAGAATTTTAAGGTTTCAAACTTTTTTAAGGCGGCTCTGGACTTCCTTTTAATAAATAACTGTGAAAATAAAATTCTTAAATATACTCTCCAGTTTGCGATTATTCTGCCAAAATTTAAGCCATAATCTTTTTCAAAACTACCTCCCATTGAATCTCTCAGAAGTTTAGTTGGCAAACCCCATTTGCGCAGCATTTCAGAGAGAAGTGAGATATTAAAATAAGGTCGCCCTTTGAACGACTCAACCATTAACCTGTCACTTGGTAAGTGTGGATCGAATTCCTGATAAAATTTAAATAAGTTAGGGGAACATTCAGTAATGAGACTATTCATAAAAACTGAAGGTAAGGGGGGCAAAATTTCTTTGTGATTACTTATATCAAACAAATCATTCCTAAAAAGGCTTCTTGTTATGGGGCGTATTTGTATCAGCCAGCATATAAATCCATCATCGGCCCATTCCACATCCCATTCTTTTTCTCCGAATATATTTCTAATTTTTTTTAATAAATCTTGAAGGCGAGAATGGAAGGGTAAATCGTTATTAATATCAGGTTTTTTTAAAAAAATATCACAGTTTTTTAACTTGGGAATAGTAACCTTTTCTCCAGAGATTTCACCCGAAACTAATTTTGAAGCAATTCCTTCAGTCCAATTGATTTGGTCATCTTCATATTGGCTCTCAGTAAAAGCTACTCCGGAATACTTGGCCTTAATCATTTCCATTATCAATATATCTTGACGCGATTTATTCTTATAGGTGCGGGAGGATTTCAATACTGTTTTTAAACCATTGATTATTTCTTGTGGATCATTCTTATCTACGCAAAGTACCGTATCGAATACGCCTGCAAAACTATTATCTTTTTGATCTTCAACTGAAAATGCTGACCTAATTGCAATGCTGGATTTTTTAAAAAGAGTTTGTATTTCTGTTATTAGGATGTTTCTTTCTACTTTATTGGTTTCAAAAACTGACAATAATTCATGAGGTATTAGATATCCCTGCGGTACAAATATCTTTTTATATGCCGCCAAATCTAAGCCTTTTGCTTTAAAACTATATTTGGAATTATTAATATCTCCCGAACCTAATTTGATTAAATTTGTTGGCATATTATTTTTTTTCATGAGCCTTTGTAGCTAAATCTGTTGCTATTCTGGTGATCTCAAATGCATAACTTTCAGGTTTATCAATCATTGGGAAATGGTCCCAGTTAGAAATGATTAATTTTGAAGAGTATTGGAATAAGCATTGCAGTTCAGTAATTTCATTTGGTGATAGAATCCAATCCTTTTCTCCCCATAAAAACATGGTGGGTAAATGAATTTTAGATAACGATTTAAACCACGAGTAATTAATAATTTGAAACATATTCTCAAAAACCTCGCACTTTCCAAAAGCTTCAAAAAATAATTTTTCATAGTTTGAATTAATTCTAGTTTGAAAAAACTTTCTTGAAATAATGGGTCGAAATGCAGAGCTGGCGATTATGTTCTTAATTAAAAATGCTACCTTGGGTAGTTTCATTAATCTTGGGAATATTCTTTTGTTTAAATTTGCACCGACAATTGAATGAAGTATTACGCCATCGATTAAATATGAATAATTTTGCAAAAACTCTAAAACGAATACTCCTCCTAAACCATGCCCCATTAAAATATTAGGTCTTGGGATATCTGAAAGATAATCTGCTAACCAATCTGCATATTCCTTAATAGTTAGTTTTTTTGATAGCGTTTTATTGCAATTAAAACCGGGTAAAGAGGGGTTATAGAAATTTATATTATTTGGAAATAATGGTCTTGCTAAGTCAAAGCGAAATCCACCACCCCCATTTCCATGAATTGCCGTTATTGAAAATATTTTTGAAGGATACATTTTACTCATATAATTAAAGATCGACTAATAGTGTTACTTAAATAGATTAAAAACTATGTTAAGAGTTGGTTAAGGTTGTGTGAAATATATATTTCATAAATGATTTGTTTCACGCGGCACTTAATAAAAATTAGTTATATATATTCCCTTCAATTTTATTTGCGCCTTTATCCTTCGTTAAGAAGAACATAATGGCAAGTGAGAAATCTGTGATTAGCAAATATAAACTTTAAAATTTTACTGTACTGAAATGAAAATAATTTTTATCAACATCAAGGTTATTATCCTTAACGAAAGTTTGACAAAACTTATATTGAAATAGAACTACAATGAGAAATGGTTAAAAATAAAATTATAAATATATTCATCGTTTTTATTTCTTTAATTATTATTTCATGCGTCGGTAAAGCTCCCGGGACAATTGGTAATTATACGGATTGTCCTGAAGAACCTAATTGCGTATCAACGAAAAATAGTTATAGCAAAACCTATATTGAACCAATTAGATATGTAGGTTCGCGAGTTGAAGCGAAAAAACTTTTATTACTAACTTTAAAAACTTTTGGATCTTCAAAAGTTAAAAATCAAAAAGAAAATTTTATTTATGTGGAGTTTGTTTCAAAAATATTTGGTTTTGTGGATGATGTTGAGTTCTACTTCAATAAACCTGGAGTTATTGATTTTCGATCAGCATCGCGTATAGGCTACAGCGATTTGGGGGTAAACCGTAATAGAATGGAATCTGTTCGAAATAAATTTAATAATTTAGCTAAAAGTGATAAGTAGATTAAAAAATATTATGAAAATTATACTTAACACTTTAGCCCAATGGTTTGATAATGGTCTTGATCAAAATAAATATAAACACTGCGTTGATGAAAGTATTGATTGGCTAAGATGTATACCCTTTGTGGGGCTCCACTTA
>ENA-OREN01001945-OREN01001945.1-marine-metagenome-genome-assembly--contig:-NODE-1945-length-22451-cov-4.210914_pt1 | contig 22451 bp, 28 predicted proteins | sample MGYA00248624_ERZ508555 | MGnify/ENA primary metagenome ERZ508555 (study PRJEB26222, sample SAMN06267773) | marine metagenome | isolation source: Saanich Inlet, British Columbia, Canada | place...
CTGGCTAGAATCGGAAGAGCTAATAATAAAATTATTTGAGATATAGCTGTACCTGACACCAAAGTCAATACATCTTTAAACATCTTGAATTAATCCTAGTCGCTCTCCTTGGTAACTGCCATCTTTAACTCGATTGCACCAAGTATTATTTTCTAAATACCACTCAATAGTTTTTTTAATCCCTGTTGCAAAATAAGCACCAAGTGGAGCTCTTTGAGTTCCTTGCGTAAAATTAGCGTCAATTCGCTCCCTTATCTGTCTAGCTGAATAGGTATCAAGTCCAGTCATTATATCTAATTGAAAGTCAGTTTGAGGTTCCATTCAAATTTGAAAAATTGCCCATTTATAACTATTTCGTTAGGGGATTATCTGTTATACTAGGCTTTGAGACTTACTGCGAGCAAAAAAGAAGTATAAACAAATAATCCTAGGGTCAATTTATAAATTTGGCTAAAACAGACATTTTTATGAGTGACAAAAAAGATGATCTAACTGCCATAGTAGAAGGATCTACACCAGGAAAAGATTCTATTCATCATGCTGTAATTCATACTGAACTAGGCGACATTTGCCTTGAGTTATATGCAAGTCAAGCCCCAGTCACTGTATCTAATTTCGAAAGACTTGTTGCAGATGGAGCATATAATCATTCTAGTTTTTATAGGACAGTTCACGATGATAACCAACCTGATGATGCTACTAAAATAAATGTTATTCAAGGTGGTTTAAGGGGTACAGAAAGGGAAGGAAAATACCCTTGCATAAGTCATGAAACTACCGATAAAACTGGAGTTAAAAATCTAGATGGGGTGATCGCAATGGCTAGGCTTAAACCAGGGTCAGCTTCCAGTGAATTTTTCATATGCATTGGTGATCAACCTGGGCTTGATTATGAAGGGTCCCGTAATCCAGATGGACAGGGGTTTGCTGCATTCGGAAAGGTTACTAGTGGTATGGAAATAGTTAGAACAATTCAGCGTAGTGGTGATGAAGGACAGTACCTAACCAACCCAATAAAAATATACAACATAGAATTAATTGATCAATAGATATGTTCTCTCATTTACTCTTTCGTTTCACAAACTTGCTACAAAAAGGCACATACACAAACCTTTCTTCATCTTCACCCAGCATTATTTCAAACACCATCATAGAGATAGAACAAACCATAAGTGGTGTTAATGTCACTTGTAACTCTTTGTAGTTACTTACATCCTCAACACTAAATTCAATTTTGATTTTTTTCTTTTTCACTAAATTCTTTTCTTGCAGAGCAACCAACTTCTTAGTTAGTGATTTAGCTTCTTGAGCCCATTTATACTTGATATCAAAAGTTTTAGCATTTTTTTCTTTAGATTCAGCTGACCCAATTTTGAAAGAAATGTTGAATTCTTTTTCATGTAACTCTTTGTACTTTTGCGCAGCGTGTGTTTCACGAATAGAAATTAATTCTTTGATTCGCTTGAAATGTAATATCTCTTCTGCGTTTATATCATCTTTAGCACTTGTTTTAACATTTCTTGATGCTAAGCTAACGATATTTTTAACTTGTACTTCCCCACTTGAAACTTCAGAGCATCGATTAAACAAAACTTCACCACTAGGAGTGCACCAATTTTTAGTAAAAGTCAAAGCTAATAGTTTTTTAGTAGATCCATGTTCACCTTGAATTCCAAGTTCAAATAAAACGTAATTAGCATCTACCTCTGCTTCATGTAACCTAAACTCTTTATGATTTGGATTAATTTCTACAAACCTATCATGTACTGATTCCAAATCACTATTTTGGTGATTAAATTTTAAATTACTAACAATTGGTTTTCTAAAAAATTCAATTACTAAATTATACAGTACATCTCCAAGTTCTGATTGTAAATCACCTAAGTCTTCATGAATCAAAAAATAAGATTTCTTTTTGCTTTTTAATTCTAATAATTTTTTGTGTTTATCATCCCAAGTGATTGAATATTTGTAGGATTTTATAGTGAAATCAATTTTATGCATAGCTAGATACGCTTCAAATAATTCCCGAAATTCATTTGCACTAATCATCTTTATCAAAGAGCATGGTGTCAAATGCTTTTACCTCATTAACTTTTTTACGTGCAGCTTCAATTTCAACAAATACGCTAGCTTTTGATTTTTTATCTTCATCATCGAATTGTTCAATGTAAGTACTAAACACACTTTTTTCAATACTTGCTTTTTCAGGTATTTGTGAAAGTACTAAATCCATCTCTCCAATAGAAAGTTCAAATAGTTTTAGTTTACTGTATAATCGATCTAAGATGTAAGACTCAATAGTATCTTTTACTGCGATGTTGTGTACTTGAACTGTTTGCGTTTGCCCAATTCTGTGTACACGTCCAATTCTTTGTTCAACACGCATTGGGTTCCATGGCAAATCATAATTAACAATGATGTGCGAGAATTGTAAGTTACGCCCTTCACTTCCAGCATCAGTACAAATTAAGATTTGTTTGTCTGCGCGAAATTCATTTATTGCCTGTTCTTTTTGCGCTGGGTTCATTTTTCCGTTAAATAATGACACTGAGTATCCAGCGACCGCCATCTCCATAGCAAGAACCTTTTGGCTGTCTAGAAAGCTAGTAAATAACACTACTTTTTCTTTACCAATTTTTTTAAGGACCTTCAGGAGCCTTTGAATCTTTGAATCCATTCCAACACTATTTCCTATCTCTAACAAATGATCAATCATTCTAATGTCTTCATCTTTTTCAAGACTTAGTTTGTATCTTTCAAGTGCTTTAATTCCAGTATATTTAGCGCTGGTCATTTGTCTTGAAAGCATTATTAGTGAGAAAGTTAAAAGGCCACGACGTTTGTAGTCTTTTGCCATTTTTGCTAAGTCTTCACTGCTCAAATCAGACTCTTCAGTATCACCTTCTATCTTCAAAGAATCTACTGGTTCTAAGTTTTGCAGTGCGTTGTATCTTTTTTTAATAAAAGAAAATACTTGCTTGTGCCAGTTCTTTTCATCAATACTGTAATCTAAGTAGTGGCTACTGATTTTACGTTTTGCAAATTTGATTTTTGTTTCTTTTCGCAAGGTTCTGATCATAATCTTTTTTAGTTTTTCTTTGAGTCCAGAATTTGTTTTCAAATTCAATCCTTTGCTGTCTTGCAAATATGATTCTTCAAAAACTTTTTTTGTACCTAAAAATCCAGGGTGTAATAAATTCAGAAGTGACCATAATTCAAAAGCGTTATTTTGTACTGGTGTTGCACTAAGGCCAATAGTTCTTTTCACAGTCATACTCTTAACCAGTTTGTAATTTTTAGTTTGAGGATTTTTTAGTTTGTGTACTTCATCTATTACTAGTAGGTCCCATGTAATTTTATTGATTGCCTGTTGGTGCCTTGGAGTTTTGGCTGTGTCAATAGAAGCAATGATTAAATCATTTTTTTCATAATCACTTGGGTCACTTGCAATTGTAAAATCTTCACTAAATTTTGAACGTAATTCTTCTTGCCATTGAAACTTTAATGAAGATGGAACTAAGATAATTACCTTGTGAACCATTTTTCTAACAAGTAATTCTTTGATGATCATAGCTGTGGAGATAGTTTTCCCAAGCCCAACTTCATCTGCAATAATTACTCTATTTGGAAAATCCTGTAAAACTCTTAATGCATTATTGACTTGAAAGTCTAATGTTTGGATTTTATCAGAATATGTGGATTTAGCTAGTAGTTCGTTTATTGATGATTCAAAACAGTTATAGTGCACTAGCTGTGACAATGCGCAATGCTTAGCGCTAGCGTAGTTGTTCACTGCAGTTTTGCTTAACTCCTGCACTTGGGTACTCTTTACTGTTTGTTTCATTTGGTACTAGAATTGTTTAGAAGTACTATGCTAAAGTGCCTGTGTTTTATAAAAATAACGTTAACTTATTCATTTTGGGCAATATATACTCATTCCACCAAACAGAATTATCTATTATCTTTCTCTGATAAAAGAAAGCGCTTGCTCAAAGGTTTCTGCATACATTCCTTTTGGATGAGCATTCATGTAATCAATTTCATATCCTACAGCTGCAGGAGTATTTGTAAGAACACCAGCGAATCCCTTGTGTAAAGGTAATACTAAATCTAGTTCAAAGTTATCTCCAACCATAACACCTTTTGATGGGTCTGGGCAAATTCTTTCAAGAACAGCATTGTATAACTTTCTTCGTAATAAGGCCTGCCTAACTAAGCCAGGGATATTTACTCCTACAGGAACATTTGTAAAACTAGGATCAATTAGATATTTTCTAGCCATACCTATAACTGGAATGTTTGAAAAACCATTATCTTCTAATGCTTTTTCAATAGCAGCAGTTCCTGAGTTTGATACTATAGTCACATTATAACCAACTTGTAATAATCCTTCAACAAAACGTTTTGCGCCATCTCTAAAAACAATATTTTTTTCTCCATATGCAGCTAAATGACACTTGTTTGTAAGTTCACCAGCTTGCTTTTCATTAGGCACATAACTTGGAGATAACATTCCTTCAAACCTTCCTTCTCTTAATCTTTTAAGCAAATCAGTATGTGAAGCTGTGTTAAATGCAAATGGATCAGAATTAATTGGTGCAACAATATGGCCTGCTAGTTCCCATCCTTTATTTGGATCTGCTCGCAGTTCTGTTTGAACGATTCCTAATGCCCTAGCATAACTACTTGGGTCAATTCCTAATGCTTCAATGAATAACCTTTCATATTCAGGAAAAAATCCACCTAAGCTAGCTTCAGAATCAGTAAGAGTTCCGTCAAAATCACAAATTACAGTATCAATTGTCATAGTATTATTTTCCTAAGTTTCAATAGATTTTATTTGCCTCTTTAAAAGCATTTATACTAAAACATATGAATAAACAACAAGCAAACTAAGCAAAGCAACTTAGTTAGGTGACCACTCATCTGAAATCTTCGCTTTTAGGTGAGCACCAAACCATAAAAGGTGGTCACCTGAATTTTCTCAGACAAATCCTAAAAAAAGTAAAGCAGCTAATAAACCAGAATCAATTAGTTATCACCTATCTTGTCTTCTAACTTGATTAAGAATTTCTTTCCCTCTAAAAACAACATTATAACTAACGCCATAATGATTCAATCTTTGAATTAATCCAAATTTATCATCTACATGGTTTTGGCCAACAACCATCAGTGCAGAACCTAAATCTGCTTTGCTTGGAAAAACTTTATCCACTAGCCAATGCAATTCTCTATCTTGTTGTTCAATATCACTTAAACTACGATCAATCCCCATCAATCTATCATGTTGTATTAAGGTGTATGGTAAAAAATCATTATCTAAATATACAAGATCTAATCCTTTATTTTTTGCATATTCACCAAGTGGATTCAATGTGAGAGAAGAACCCTCAGTAAATAATAAATTATATCCTCTTGAAGTAATTAATTCAAATTCTTCAGAAAACATTCTTGCTACAAAACGCATTTGTGTAGCAATTTCTTTTTCAAGATCAAATTCAGGTTCATCTGGGCATATTAATTCAGCCTTCATTTTTTCAACAACTTTTTCATCACTAAAATCAATTTTTCCAATTAGATATTTTGCCCATTGATCTAATTGTGATTCATCAGCAAATAAATGTGGTTCATTATTATTTATCCTAATAAAATTATTTGCTAGTGTGGATAGATCATATCTTTTCAGATCTACTAAAGAAATAATTGTCCTAAGAACATTAGTTGGGTGAATCTCTCCAACAATGTCTAATGTATTTTGTTGCATTGGTCAATACCTGTTTAACCATTAAACCCATCTTATCCCTTCAAACAGAACCTACTTTTTAACTTTAAGCACATAAAGACCAAGAATCCCTGAATCAGGAAATTTAAATACTTTTATTAGGTAAACAAATAAACTAACAATAACAAATGAAATCTAAAGAAATGTTAACATTCTGGCTCTTTTTGTTTTCTTACTCTTTGACGATTTTTCTAAGCATTCAAAATTATTTGAAAACAAAAAAACTAATCCCTATATTTCTAATCCTTTTAGTTGTAGGATTATCTTTAAGACTTTATACAAAAAAACTTCTTGGTAAACATTTTAGTATCAATATCATAATTCATAAAGATCACAAAATTATCCAAAATGGAATTTACAAATACATTAGGCACCCTATGTATCTATCAAACATTCTCATATTCATGAGTATTCCAGGATTTTTTTCATCATATTATGGTATTTTATCAACAATTATTTTAATAATTCCAACAACAATTCTTAGAATAGAAATTGAAGAAAAACATCTAAAACATCAATGTAAAAAAGAATATCAAAAATATCAACAGCGTACTTCTAAATTAATCCCTTTCATTTACTAAATTTAAAGTTCACTTATAATCTCAACAAAATTAATCCTAATTAGACCATTTTTTGTCAATATCCTTATAAAAAGTAAATCCGCTTAAACATTATGAGTTTAGTGAAAATTCTTTGTGATAGTGTGAATTTGATGAATAGGTTATCAACTAGTGGAACTTTAGGTTCTGGAACTAAGGCTCACTTAATTTTAGGAGCTGGGAAAGGGCTAGAAGATAAAAGAAAACTTAGTGCTGCATTATTATCTTATCCACGTTTATGTTATGAATTAGCTTTTTTGATGGGGTCAACAGCCCATTTTAATATGGCTTTAGAATTAGAAGAAGAGATTGGGCCAGTAAAAAAGCCAGGAGTGCACTATTTACGTGAAGACCAAGGTGGTCTTGAGCTTGATTATACTTCGTTTGGCGGAAGTGGCAAAACTTTTGACGATTTTTTTGAATGGAAATCTTGGAGACATTTAACCCTGCGTCATAGTGATTGGTCCGAAGATAGTTTTACTACTTATTCTAGTTTAAAATTTGGTAGACGTAATCTATTTGCAAACAGAAGGTTCACTGAAGGTAATGAAATTGGTAGAACTGGATTCAAAGTAACCTCAATAATTTCTTCTTCTAATTCAGCAAGTTACAGATTTAAATATGGAGTAGCTCGTATTTAGTAATCACTAAATATATTTGCCTTTGTTATACTAAACCCATACTGACTCATTTGACCAGGTGTGCGTGTACAATTCCAATCCTCAGGTGGTAATAAATCTATAACATCAATATATTCTCTCATACCCCCCATTACTATGTCTGTTGCTTCATCAGGATCTCCAAATTCTTCACATGCATATCTTGCTTCTGCAAAATAGTCAAGCATTAAATCACAAAGATCTGTTGTTGTCCACGAACCTTCTTTGCAATACATAGATTGTTCACGGAATTCTTTATCATATACAAATAATGATTCAGAAGGAATTTGGGTTTCTTCTTCCAGAGTTTCTAAACCACTATCGTATCCAGGATCATCATTGATCTGCACCCCATCATCTAACCCATTATCATATTCAGATCCAGTACCAAACACAGTTTTAATAGAGTCACCTGTACTTTCATTATCACTAATGTCTAAAGGTACTTGTTGAGAATAATTCCCACTAGAATTTACTGGTTTACTACAATCGGTCATTAAGTATGAACCAACACCAACTGCAGCTACTATAGCTACTAAAGCGCCAATACGAGTTTTGTTAGGAGTCATTGTCTTTTAATTTGATAAAATACTAAGAAAAAATAAAAAAATTATTAATTAACTAGGTAATTAAGGAAAGATCCTGGGTTACTTAATGTAAAACATCCAGCTGTGTCTTCAAAAATTTCTTGATTTAATTCACTTTGCTGAATTTTTGCAAGTTCAACTTCTTCTAAATATCTGTCATAACATGCACTTCTATCACTATCAGTTAAATCTGTATTTTTGCAACTAGTTACGGTGTCTCCAGTCATCCAGTATGAAACACAGCCAATACATTCTTCGTAGTTTCTTGTAGCAGTAGCACGCGCACTTTCATAATCTGATTGTGCTCTTGATAATCGTCTTTCTTGTTCTTTACACTCATCACTATTTGTTTGTTCTTCTTCTGCAACATCTTCAGGGTCATCGCTTTCTGTATCTTCGCCACCATCTTCGCCTGGCGTAGTTGTTGTTCCATCTCCAGGAATTACTGGAGTATCTGCTAGTACGATTGTGCTTAAAAGCAAAGCCACCAAAATAATTAATGTTGGGATAATATTTTTTCTCATGTTAATTCACCTATCTATTATTATATCTGAAGAACAATTATATCGCCCTCCAATAGTTTATATTCTATTTTTGGGCTGTTTTAAGAAAGTCAATTTGCTTTCAGGTTGTTAATGCAGCCAACCTTTGCATAGGAGCTCAAAATTAGCTCTTTTTAAAAAGATATAGTGAGATTTAACATTATTCCAAGAAATGAATATTAAAAAATATCAATGAAATAAAAACAATCTTCGTAATGAACAAAATAAAAAAATTCTATGTAAATAGTTTCCAAACAGCAGGAAGATAACGTGGGGTTCTAGCTTTGTAATTGTCATATTCTGAACCAAATTGTTTGCTAAGTACTGCTTCATCACGAACTGCTCCTTTGTGAGTACCTAAACCAAACAAAGCAGTTCCAACAGCAAGAGCTGCAAGATAACCTGGTCCTGGTGCCTCACTAAGAAGATTACTTGCTCCAAGTGCTCCAAGCATGCTCATAATTGAAGCACCTACTGAAGCATAAAATGGGTTTCTGTGCATTGCAAAAGGCCCTTGAGTAATTAACTCATCACTTGGATTTTCATCATTTGCAAATAACTCCAAGCCCAAACAAAATAAAAACAAATAATCAGAGTAAAAATAATCTTGAGCAGATTTGATTCAAATACAAACTTTGCTGTAGAGACACTCAAACAGCAACTATTTTATTGGTTTTCCCATAACTAATTCGCTGCACAATCCCTTTTTCAGATAACTTGTCAAGAAGTCTACTTACTTTTACTTTAGGCATGCCTAGTTCATATACTAAGTCTTTTTGCAAGCAATACTCTCGCTCCAAAATAAATAGATACATTCGCCGAGTATCACCTTCAAGCATAGCAAGAGTTGTTTCTTGCTTTTTCGACATCGAAATCTTTTTACTCAAATCACTAATATAGAATTGAAGTGACCAAGCACCAACAAAAGATAGTAGCATCAAAAACACAACTGAAACAAGTCCAAAATGTATAGGTACTTTTGAAGAGATTACATTCCCATTTTCAAGTTTAACTTTCATGTCAGTATTCATACCAGAAAATAATACAACACCTAAAAGAAACAAACAAACCAAAAAAATACCAAGACTAAGAGACTCACGTTTATTCATCGTAAATAAACCCCTCAATCATATGTTCAACCAAGTCTTCTTCCACTGAATAAAAGATTTCTTCATAAACACAAATCTCTCGGCCATATGAATCAACATCGCAGTCTTCTTCTTTGAACAAGAACACAAATTCATCTTCTTCTTCAACTTCAAACCCGCGCGATTCTCCATATTCAATTAAGTCAATTTCAGAATCAAGACTTACATGAGTAAAACTAGAAAATTCATCTAAGCTATACGAATTGAAACTGTACATTAGCATATCTTCTTCAAGAAATACTAAGTCTTCATCGAATTCTAAAAAATCATCTCCTTCGCCTAGTACAAACTGGGAGATCCCTTCAGATAAAAAACTGCCAACAATAGCGCCTAGTATCAAGATAAGTAATCCAATTACAACTACTCTAAATGTTTTATCTGATACCATTATTATACCTCAATGTCTTTTTGTATAAAAAGATACTTACAAGAATGTATTATTAAAAAAAATAAAAAAAATGTTAGAAATGCCATTTCTACTCAAACCCAAACAGTTCATCCTCAAGGGATTCAAGTTCATCATAGATCTGATCAAGGCCAAGTGAAGATTCCAGCTTTTCATACTCTAAATCAATTGCATCGAGCTGATTTTCTAAACTACGCATTTCTTTATAGCTTCCAGTTTCTTCAATTGAATCAAACTGTAGATAAAGCGCATCTTCTTTTTCCCATAAGGATTCAAATGCGTCCCAGTTAGCTTCTTCAATCTCCCAAGCCTTAGAATCAAGTTCTTCGATTTGTTTAATTAATGATTCAGCATTAGGGTGACTAAAATCGCTTGCATCAAAATCGTACCAATCATCTTCAAAATCTTCGTCCCATGATTCTTCAATAGCATCTAATTCTTCATAGAGCGCTGTCAAACCAACTGAGTCTTCAATAGCGATTAATTCAAGTTCAACTGCATACATACTTTTGACATGCGTTAAGATAGCTTGGCCATCATCTGCTTCAAGAGCTAGGTAAAGTTCTTCATACATAGCATCTAATTGTTCTTCAAGAGATTCAAAGGCTTCCCAATTAGATTCATACAAAGAATCTATTTTATCCCAAAGAGCATCTTCCGCTGCATAATCGTAGTAATCTTCATAATCAGACTCATCATCCCATGTTTCATATTCGCCATATGCAAAATCATCTTCGTCCTCATAGTCCCAATCATCGTAGCTATCATCATAATCACCGTAAGCAAAGTCGTCTTCATAGTCTTCATAATCTAACTCATCGCCATACGCAAAATCATCAATTCCTTCTTCAGTTAAACTATCTACACTTTGCGCCTGCGCTACAGCAGCAAAGCTACTTGCAACTACTAATATACAAGCAAGCGCTGCCAAAAAAGCAAAGCTCCATTTCTTTTTTCTTGTTTTCACCTTTCCGGTGCCAAAAACATTTTTGTTTTTTTGCATTTTTTCTTTTCCTCCGCACCAAAGCAGCAAACAACTACTTACTTTTGCTCAAGTACAGTATTCTAGAAGCTGAAACAATATAACAAAAACAGGTGGAATGCATTCCATCTCTAAGAAACAAGCACAAAATCAAACATATAAATCAAGAAATATTCAGAATTATTATTTCAAATCAGTTACTACAACACTTTGCGTACATGCAAGTACTAATTTAGCTGGGCATTCTTCAACACTCACGCTTGGATCTAAAAAGTTATCATAAGCTTCTTGTTTTTCAAATCCAAAAAATAACAAATATGCAAGTCCACTTTTCTCAAGTAAACTTCGTGAAGCACTCATACGATGTGCAGGAGCTTTAGGGCTATCAAGTACTTCAACAAAGCCTTCGCTTCCATCTAAAATAGAATGGTTTGGATACAAAGAAGCAACATGTCCATCTTCCCCAGCACCTAAAAAGACAATATCAAACCTGCCACCAAACTTCAAAAAATCAGAATTATAAGATTCCAAGCCATTCTCTGAGTCAATATCGAATCTGTGGACATTATCTGAAGACAATCCTTTGTCATACAAAGATTCTAGCAGCATAGAAGCAAGCTGTTTAAAGTTACTGGACTCATCCAAAACTGATACCCATCTCTCATCTACAATAAATATTTCAATTCTAGACCAATCAACAGAATCGCCAAAGCCTTCTACATGACTAAGTAAATTCAAAATACCTTGAATAGATCTGCCACCAACAAAACCAACAACAACATTCTCAGATCCATTTTCAAGTAAAGCATTCACAGAATCCACAAAATTACTTACAACTTGAGTCTCAACTTCTTCTTTTTGGCCACGTAATGTTAACATAAATATCTAATTGAAATACTCACTAATAAGTCTTACTAATCATAAAACACAAAAAAGCTATAAAGAATCAATGCAAATAACTCACATGCAAAAGCCACTTTACATTAAAGACATGAGCCGTGACGCATGCCTTGTATTGTTAGATGTCTGGGTCTATGCTGAAACAAGTGGCTTTAAAGATTGGATTGGCGTTGAAACTCCCAAAAACCCAGGTATATTTTGTCATAATAAAGATGGTTTGTGTGCAGTTTATTATGATGAAGAGCATATTAATTGGGTTAAAAAAATTCTCTTAGACAAAGTATCGCAAGATTCAAATTTTATCAAAGAAACAATTGACAAATACCTTTCTCTTATGACACCACTTCTTGATATTGCAAACAGTGATGCAATTCTTAGTAAAGAAGAGCTCATTGACTATTATCAAAAAGCACGCTACGCATGGACTGGTCTTGAGGTAGCATATCGTTTTCCCTATGTTGATGAAGATAAAGCGTGTGCAGAAGATATTAGTTATGCAAAAAATGCCCGTATTCAAACAGAGAAATTCTTTGATTTTAGTGATGCACTTTTTCGTAAAAGTTTAACAAAATTATTCCCTCATATTCCAAAACTCATAAAATATCTTACAATAGAAGAAATCAAAACAAACAACATTCCTAGTAAAGAAATTCTTCTCAAAAGACATCAAGAATATATCTTTGTAGATGATCAATTAATTGAAGGTCAAACTCTTAAACAATTCGAAAAGATTGCAAAAATTGAAGTAGAAAAACCAAGCATAAAAAAAGACCAAACAATTATTGTTGGGAAAGCAGCAATGCCTGGAGAAGTGACTGGACCTGTGCGAGTAATTCTTACCAAAGATAAAATTAATACGCTGCAAGAGGGAGAAATTTTAGTAGCACCTATGACAACACCAGCTTACCTTCTAGCAATGTATAAAGCAGTTGGCTTTATCACAGATGAAGGTGGTGTGACGTGCCATGCAGCAATTGTGGCGCGAGAAATGAAAAAACCATGCATCGTAGGAACAAAAATAGCAACATCGTTTCTAAAAACTGGTGATATAGTAACAGTAAACGCTAACACTGGCGAAGTTACCAAAAAACAATAAATCTCCTTATTTTCTTTGTTCCGCTAAATTTCTCCCAAAACTATGATTTAAGCCAATATTTCCTTCCAAACCACTAATTTTCTACCCAAAAACCCTCCTTGTTCCACTAAATACGCCTTTGTTCCACCGACTTTCTAAGTATTGTTCCAACCTATGAAACAGTACAACATGGGCAAATGTCCGCCAAGACTAATTGATCGCTCGAGGTGTTTTGGTGGCAATTGCCTCACAATCAGAAAACAACGAATCAAACAAACGAGGATATGAACAAAATGAATAATTATACAGCAAGTGCAGTAGGTGGCGCTTTGATGTGTTTTGGAGCAGCATTCACTAGCCCTGCAGCTGCGCAATCAATGGATAACTATTGGAAACCAGATGGCCTTGGTAACTTCATTGGTGAAGTTGAGTTTCCACAATCCGTTGGGCAAACAGATACAATCACAGGTGAAACTACAGCCGCTGATACAGGATACTTCATCAAATTTGCAACTGGGCAATCAGCTCTTGTGACCCCACGAAGTAGAGTAATTGTGACTAACCTTCAAGGAAATGTATGTGTGATTGGAAAAGAGATTAACCCTGAAGAGGGAATTAGTCTTGCAAGAAGTTTAGTAAATAGTTGTTGGACAGATGGCAGACCAAACCATTCTTACCAATTAGCAATTGATAATGTAGCAGCTGACATAAACCAAACAGAGCAAGCAACTGGCCTTGTAGCTAGAGCATATATTCCAATGTCAGATGACGCAGCCTTAGCTCACAGCTACAACGCGCAGTGCAAAGATAATCAAAAGCCACTTTCATGGTATACTGGAATTACTGGTAACCCTCAAGAAGATAGTCTTTGTTTAAGAGTTGGCATAGACAAAAGTGAAACAGCATTAGCAATGCTCGAATTAGGTGACTAAAATGATTTTTGTTTTATTAATTACAGTTAGTGCTTTTGCAGCAAAAAAAATGATTTCAAAATAAATTAATCATGACAAAATAACAAACTTACATTCATGTGGGCAGTCAGTTCAAACACCACCACCATCATAAAACCTCGCTGGCTGCCTACATTTACTTCCCTTTGAAATAAATACACTCAAACGCCCACAATTTATATAGGAAAAAAGTGTCCTAAATAAGATGTTCAAAAAACAATTACATTTGTTATTAATCACAGCACTACTGGTACTCCTTTTCACAGTATCATCTGCTGCAGATTCAGCGAATGTCGCATTAACTTTCATTGATGCAACAACCGGGCAGCAAGTATCGAATGTTTTTGTACAAATTACAATTGATGAAAACACAAATACGTATTTCATAGAGCAAGATCAAACCCTTAACCTTAACTTAGATGATGGAAATTACCTAGCAAATATTATCATAAACGATCCAAGCACCACAGCAAACGATTACTTTGCAAAAAGTTTCCTCGAAGTAGACTCTAGTTTAGAAAAAAATATCTTTCTCTACCCAGGAGGATCACTTAGTGGAATTGTAAAAGATGATTTAGGTTTTGTAATAGCAAGTGCTGAATTAAAAATAGAATGTAGTGAGATAATTGAAATTGACAGCCCAACAAAAACAGACAACTTTGGAAGCTTTTCGCTGGACTACGTTCCAATCGGATCTTGCACAGTTAGAGCAAGCTATGATGATGCGACTGGTTCGCAAGAGATAGATATAACTAAAGGAGATAAAGTAGAACTAACTATCAGCCTTGACACGACTTTAATCAATCAAAACCAAAATACAACCCCATGGATCCCAATTACATTCCTAATCATACTCATTGTTATCATAACAAGTATAACTTTAATCATAGTAAAAAGAAAAAAGAAGAATACACCAAGTAGTAAAGAAAACGAAGAAACAAGTAATGAAGAAAAACCCAAAAAACCAAAAGCAATCAAAGAATCAGTAAAAACAGCAGCCACATCAACCCGTGCAACAGACCTAATAGGTACACTTCGAGACAATGAAAAAACTATTGTAAATCACTTACTTAAAGATCCCACTCAAGAATTGAACTTTTCCAAAATACATTACGAAACAGGACTTGCAAAAGCATCGCTTTCAAGAAATATTAACTCGCTTGAAAAAAAGAACATAATTGAATCAAGAACCGTTGGCAGAGTTAAAAAAATAAAACTAACACAGTGGTTTTTAGAATAAATAAACAATTACGCAGCAAATAAAAACAAACTAAACAATGGCAAAAAACAAAACATTCAGCAAACTAATAACCTTACTACTAGTTTCAACACTAACTATTCTTTTTATGGCATCTTCTGTATTTGCTCAAACTTCTTGTATTGATACAAATACTCTAGCGCAAGATCAAACTGCAAAAATAGAAATTTGTGAACTTAATGATTGTAATGATTATGACATTGAGATTACCGATATGGGTCACGACGCTCAGATAAAATCAAGTTATGTTTCATTAATGATTAATCATGAAAACATAGAAAATGTTCACAAAACAGATACAATTAAACTTGAAGAAGGTGAAATTTTAACCATTGAAGAAGTAGTAGTTCAAAACTATGCTGGCGGCGAAAAAAGAGTCTGGTTTTGTATTAATGATAAAGCAGGAATAATTATTGAAGACAACGTAGAAGATTTAGAAGAAGAGATCATAATAAAAGGCAAAGTGATTCCAACTATTACAACAACTTCTTCAGTTAGAACCCAAAACTTAGATAACAAAAATACAATAATTGACTTAGAAACAACTCCAATTGTCAATGAAGAAGAGTACCAAGAAATAACCAAATGTAATGGTTGTGAAATAGAAGGAGAATGTCTTTCTTATGGCACTAGACTTTTAGAAGAAGATAAGCCAATGTACTGCGCAGATGATGGAAGTATCAGTAATCAACAAGAAACCTTAGACTCATGTCAAGCAAATCACGAATGTGAAAGTAACAATTGTGTTCAAGGCTATTGTGCAAACATAGATAGTATAGAAGAAGAACTAAAAGACTTTTCAGTTTTCAAAAAGGCTTACAGGCTTTTCAAGACTTACTGTACAGGCGATTGGGGAACTTGCATAGCTCAAGCAAAACAACTTCTCTCAGAATAAATAAGATTATAATTCTTGGGACTTACAAAATACTGAAAAAAGCAAAAATTTATAAAAAAGTAAGCCCTAACGTAACTATATGCAAATTATCAAAAAAAACAACCTTTTCTACCTCAAACACTCTTTTCGTAAATATGGGAAAGTAAAAACTAAACAAAAATACCTTGGAAAAGATGTCCCAAAAAATATTGAACAGGTAAAAGAAGAATTATTTCGTGAATGTTTGCAAGAAGAACTTTTCAAGAAATTAAAAGACATTCAAAAAAACTTCAAAAAAGAATGGAAAAATTATCCAGAGTCTATTAAAAAAAAAATACTACTAGATCTTGCAATTAATTTTACTTATAATACTAATGCAATTGAGGGATCAACTATCTCTTTTGAAGAAACACAAGAATTAGTTAAACATAAAATTGCACCAAACAAACCATTAAGTGAAGTTCAAGAAACAGTCTCTCATATAGATACTTTTTTTGCAGCACTTCAATCAAAATCACTAATTACAACAAGATTATTATGTGAATGGAATAAAGGCCTTTTTTTTCAAACAAAGTCAGACATAGCTGGATTATTAAGGGAATATCATGTAAGAGTAGCGGATTATATAGCGCCAGATTGGCAAGACGTTAAAAAAATGATGAAAAATTTTACTCATTGGATTGAACAAAACCAAAAAATAATGCAGCCAGTGGAGTTCGCTGCACGCGCCCACTACAAATTTGAAAAAATCCATCCTTTTGGAGATGGAAATGGAAGAGTAGGAAGGCTCATTATTGCCAAAATTCTAAAACAATCTAAATATCCTATTCTTACAATAAATTACAAAAACAGGCAATCCTACTATAAAGCATTACAAAAAGATGAAAACAAATTTGTTCAATATTTTCTAAGAAGATACATATCACAATTCAAAAGACATCTAAATAAGCAAACCAAAGAATAAACTAAAACAATAAAAAAAAGAAAATAAAAATTAATAATATTCTACAAATCTATTTGCTTAGTTTCCAAGCTTCGTAAAGCGCGGATAGACCAACTAAGATGTATACAATTCTTGAAATCACAGGTGCCCAACTATCAAAGATTGCGCTAACTAAGTTCCAGTTAAAAATTCCAATTAATCCCCAATTAAGAGCTCCTACAAGCACAAGAATTTTTGTTGCCCAATCATATCCACATACACTTCCTTTTTTTGCCATTTTTTTATACCTCTTTTTATTTAATCAAAATAATTTTTAGAAATGGCAAAGGAGTACCTATTGCCACTCCCCAACAAAATATAGCTCTTAATCTCTTTTAAAGAATCCTGACTACTTTCAAATACTCACTGAATGTAAAATATGCTGCAAACAATAGTTTAAACCCAAAAAGTACTATTCACACAGTTAATCCAGACTTTTTCAGAAACACTATTAAACAAGTTCTGCCCAAAAAATAATTGTAGTAAATAGCTCATATTAATTCAAAATGGGGGTTTTTAACATGACAGATACAATTCTAAACACAAACTTTGACGTAAAGCGGCAAAGGTTTAGAAACCAAAATGGTTTCAAAAAAGCAGCAAACTTCAAACTTTTAGACAAAGACAACAAAGAGTTCGAATTAAACAAAATAACCAGTAAGTACACAATTGTCTATTTTTATCCAAGAGATAATACACCTGGTTGTACAATTGAAGCTAAAAATTTCACAGAAAAATTAACAGAATTCAATAAACTTGACACTACCATTTTTGGAATTTCTGGCGGCGATGAAAAATCTAAAACTAAGTTCTGTGAAAAACATCAATTAACCATTACTTTATTGAGCGATCCAGATTTCAAAGTTGCAGAAAGCTACAATTCCTATGGACAAAAAATGTTTATGGGACGAACTTTTCTTGGAATCAAAAGAAACACATTCCTATTAAACCAAGACAAAGAAATAATAAAAGTCTACGAAAAAGTGTCACCTAAAAAACACATTGATCAATTACTTAGTGATATTAAGGAGATGGAATAAATGAAAAAAATTAACCAAAGGCAAGTAGAATTTGATTGCGAAGATATTTTCCCAAAACGTTGGTCACCACGTTCACTATCTCCAGAAGTTACAAAAGAAGATTTAATGAAATGTTTTGAAGCAGCAAGATGGGCACCATCCTCTTACAACGGTCAACCATGGAGGTTTGTCTATGCAATTAATAGGACTCCTGCTTGGGATATCTTAAAACAAATTCCTAATGAATTTAATCAAAAGTGGGCACTTAATGCTGGAGCATTAGTTCTAACAGTTTCTAGAAAAACTTTCGCTTACAAAAACAAACCGAACATACATTACGCTCATGACACAGGAGCTGCTTGGATGAGTTTTGCTTTGCAAGCAGAGATGCAAGGGTTATACACTCATGCAATGGCGGGAATCGAATACGAAAAAGCCAAAGAACTTCTAAAAATCCCAGAAGATTATGAGGTACTTGCTATGTTTGCCGTAGGTAAAATGGGTAGCAAAGACAGTCTTCCACAAGATTTAAAGGACAAAGAAGCACCTAGTCAAAGAAAGCCAGTTTCTGAGTTTACTTTTGAAGGAGTTTTCCAAGCCGACAAACCTGAAGAAAAAAAAGACGAATAGAAATCAAACAAATTAACAATAAAACTAATACAAACAAATGGAGATAAAATAAAATGAAAGAATGTTGTGAAGAACAAAGTTATATGTCAGCCGCAAAAGTAGGTCAGCCAGCACCAAATTTTGATGCGCAAGCTTTCCATGAAGGACAAATCAAAAACATCAAACTAAGTGACTATAAAGGAAAATGGGTAGTACTGTTTTTTTACCCAGCAGACTTCACTTTTGTTTGCCCAACTGAACTTGGAGAAATGGCTGACAATTACGCTAAACTCCAAGAAATGAATGTTGAAGTAATTTCAGTTTCAACAGACACTGCTTTTGTACACAAAGCTTGGCATGATGCAACCCCTACGATTGCTAAAATTAAGTTTCCAATGCTTTCAGATCAAACAATGAAAGTTTGTATGGACTACGGAACTTTGATTTACAGTGAAGGATTAAGCCTTAGAGGAACTTTCATTATTGATCCTGACGGAATTCTAAAAACTGCTGAAATTAACGATAACAGTATTGGTAGATCCAGCGAAGAAATTATCCGTAAAATTCAAGCAGCACAATACGTTGCAGCGAATGGCGCAGAAGTTTGCCCAATGAATTGGAAACCAGGTGAATCAACTCTTAAACCAGGCCTTGACCTTGTTGGTAAATTATAGATAAACTATTATTTTTATTTTATTTTTTTCAATTCAATCACTAGCAGCAAGATATAATGCTTCTCGCTCATTCAATTGTTCTACTACGGTATCAATGAATCCTCTGAACCCCTCTGGTTGAGGTTTAGCTCCAGCATAAGCCAAAAAGTGCAAGCCATAGAGCATACTAATCATTTCACCAAGTGGTAAAGAACCTTCAGGTAAGTCAGAGCCTGATAAATATCCTCTTTCTTTTTGATTAAAAAACTCAAGTAATCCTCTCCCATGTTCCTCTAAATCAACTTCTCCAGCACTAAGCAAAACATCATATTCTGGTGAACTTGAACCAATGTACATCCTTGAAATTTGCTGAGTCAAACTAACACCCTCGTTTAAACCACTATATTGTGTTTCTCTTCTTTCAAGTTCTTCAATAACTAAAGAAAGCTCATCACCACTAGGGACATAATTACCTAATCCTTCCAGTTCTACTTTTGCAGATCCAAAAATAATACTTAAACATAAAAGATCACCAAGGCCAGAATTTGAAAAAAAAACATCAAACAAATCACTATCTTCAATATAACTGATTTTTCCATCGCGAATTGGTCCATAATCTAATACATTACCTTCATATAACCTCAAAACTGATTGAATTAATTCAGGATCTTGAGAAGAAAAATCCCTATCGCCTTTTGTACAAAAAAGTTTAACTCCATAACGCTGGTTTGGATTCAAATCATCTAAATATCCACCAATCACTTCTAATCCCCCTAACCAGTTTTCGTCATCTTCACTTAGGCCTCTATATCTTATATCAGATTCAAAAAGTTCAAGGTATTTTTTAGAAGCCTTTACTGGTTCACGAACATCAAACCCTAGTGGCAAGTAAACAACATTGCCTTCAATATCTCTTGCTTCAACTACAGCAAATTCTAAATCAAAATCATCAAGTAATAAGTTATGTGATTCAAAATCTCCATTCAAATTGTTAAAATAAAAACGCATTGATTTAGCTTCACTAATCACTTTATTTTTTTCATCACCAGTATCATCAGTATCAGTAACACCATAAATTAAATGAACCATTGCTTCAAACGAATCTATCATTAACTGCTAAAATCTATCCTACAATAAAAAATAAAGCCAAAAATAACTAAAAATCAACTTCACACAGTTAATTCAAATAAAAATTAATTTACAATTCCCAAAGCTTTTATACCATAAAATTTCGAAGTAATAATAGATAATTCTAAAAAATAACAAGCAAAATACAAAACGAGGTTAACAAAAATGACACATGAATTTACATTACCAAAATTACCTTACGCTTACGACGCACTTGAACCATTCTACGATAAACAAACTGTAGAAATTCATCATGACAAACATCATGCAGGTTACGTTAAAGGACTTAACAATGCTCTAAAACAACTTGCGGCAGCACGTGAATCAGGAGATTACAAATTAATCAAACATTGGAACCGTGAACAAGCTTTTCATGGTGCAGGTCACCTTTTACATACAATGTTTTGGGAAAACATGCGCCCAGGCAAAGAAGATAACAAAGCTACTGGATCTTTACTAGAGAACATCGAAAAACACTTTGGTTCATGGGAAGCTTTCACAAGTCAATTTAAAGCAGCAACTGCTGCTGTTGAAGGAAGTGGTTGGGGAGTTCTAGCAGCTTGTCCACACGGTTCTTTGCACATCTTCGCAGTTGAGAACCATCAAAAAGTTTGGGTACAAGGTTTACGTCCAATTATGGTTTGCGACGTTTGGGAACATGCTTATTATCTGAAGTACCAAAACCGTAGAGGCGAATGGATTGACAACTTCATGAAAATTGTAAACTGGGATAAAGTGCAAGAACTTTATGATTGCAAGAAAGAAGAGCAGTGTAAAGAAGAATAAATTAATTTTTTATTTTTTTATTTTCTATCAGAATGTTTTTTTTAATCATACATACCAGTCATTGCATCATATTTACCAAAACCAACAACTTCAGTGACATTATTTTCACATACAATAGCTAAGTTAATTCTATCAAATGCTCTATGGCGTTTAAGTTGATAACCTAAAGAGATTAAGTCTCCATCACGTGTGAAAACTGTAGAATCAGTAGTTTTTGAATAACCAGCGGCAATTGCTAATAACCCCTATCAACAAGCGATGATGAATGCCATCTAAAAGAGTTGAACAAATCCATTGCATTTGAATAAACACCATGACCATCTTCTAAATCATCTGGGGTAACTAACTTAGCATTTCCTATCAATCCATTTAATGCATCCATTAGAAGTCGATTTTTTTTAATTCTTGATTTCAAAGCTTTTTGATTCCCATTTCTTCTATTTTGGGACCTATCAATTTGCCCCCTTCTTTCAACATACCTGTCTCTATGTAAAACACAACTACCAATAAAAGATTTCAATTCAGCAGTAATTCCTTGTGTTAAAGCTAATTCAAAACTACTTAGTGATCTAATATGTTTGCAAACTTGCTTACTAAGTATTCCACTATCTTCTCTATCGCTTACAACATAACTAGTGTCTAGAAATAATGTGGCATCTTCAATCATAAACACTTCAAAAAAGAGTTTTTTTAAAAAGACTTAGCTCCTATAATCAAAAATGCAAACAAAATCATTCAAATTCAAACCAATTCACTTACTTGCACTTCTAATTCCAATAATAATTCTGCTCGCTTCATATAACGCAATCTATCATACAACTACTCTTACACCTAGCCAAGAACTCATAACCTCCTATGTTAACTCACCAAGTCAAGAGGAAGCACAAACTCTATTGGATCAAGAACCACTTACAATCACAGCTAATGAACTCTCACATTTAGATGACGTAGCCAAGCTTATGAGACTCCTTAACATAATTCTAATTGCAAGCATCATAATAGTCACAATAAAAATATACAAACTTCACAAAAACAAGGATTACAAAACCATTAAACAACTCATAATCATAGGATCATCCATAACTCTAATCCTCCTATTACTTTTCATTATAGCTACTCAAATAGATTTCACTCAAAGTTTCCAGGTTTTCCACAAACTTCTTTTCCCTCAAGGTAATTACCAATTCCCAGAATCCAGTTACTTAATCACTAACCTAAGTGCAGAATTTTTCCAAAACTTAGCAATAAAAATAGGTATTACAGCAGCAATTCTCTCAACAATAACTATTCTTACTACAATATTACTACCAAGAAAAGTATAATAATAAAAAATATTAAAAATGACTATTCTTCATCAGCGCGATGATATCTTTAAACTTCTCTAGGGTCCCCTATAAATGAATGTATTACTGAAACTCCTCCAGTTCCTTCCAAACTAGGAACACTAAAAGAATCTCCAGCCATTTGTGGATCTTGTAACTTCAAAGTTTCATAAAGTTCAGGATCACC
>ENA-OREN01001947-OREN01001947.1-marine-metagenome-genome-assembly--contig:-NODE-1947-length-22448-cov-7.169729_pt1 | contig 22448 bp, 22 predicted proteins | sample MGYA00248624_ERZ508555 | MGnify/ENA primary metagenome ERZ508555 (study PRJEB26222, sample SAMN06267773) | marine metagenome | isolation source: Saanich Inlet, British Columbia, Canada | place...
TGGTATGATTGATTTGATTTTGATTCATTTTTTTCATAGTAAATAATACTAAAATATATTTAAATTGTTTGAAACCTTTCAAAAATATAACTTTCTTCAGCTCATGTAGATTTTCTAATAATTACTGCTTTAGAAAAAATACTCAATAATAAAACTTAAATACTCATATTTGTGACTATAATATATACCAGCACACATTTGATCCGGATTGCGAGTGCTTAACAAAACGCTAAATAGGACATAGGAAAAATTTTTTACTGTTTAGCAAAAATATAAATATTTTGCAGAATAGAAATGAAAGTATCTTTTGAATTTTTTCCTCCCAGCTCAGCCAAACTGAAAGAAAAATTAATTGCAAATATTGAAAATTTGAAATTTTTATCTCCAAATTTTGTCTCTGTAACCTATGGGGCAGGAGGCTCTACCAGGGATCGAACACATAAAATAGTTAATCACATCATAAATGACATAGGAATACGAACTGCTGCTCATTTAACATGTGTCAGTGCAACAAAAGACCAAATCAATAGTGTGATTGATGATTATATTGATATTGGGGTGACTGATATAGTTGCCTTAAGAGGCGATATGCCTGATATGGAAAGTTTTCAAACTCACCCTCAAGGTTACAATGGTTCTGTAGAATTAATAGAATACATTAAACAGAACACTAATATTAATATCTTTGTTAGCGCTTACCCAGAAAAGCATCCAGAATCAAAATCATTGAAGGCTGACATTGACCTCCTTAAAGAAAAAATCGATGCTGGAGCATCAAAAGCGATAACACAATTTGCATTGAATACTTCCTGTTATACAGAATTCAGAGACCAACTCCAAAAATCAAACATTGAAATACCAGTCATACCTGGAATTATGCCAATAAAAAGCTTAAAAGGTGCCACTAATATGGCTGACAAATGTGGTATTTCTATACCATCAAACTTTATTAAATTATTTGATTCAAACTTAAGTCAGTCTGAACATAAAAAAATTAGCACTGAATTCATAATCAAACAATGCTTGGAGCTATCTGCAGAAGGATTTGATAAGCTTCATTTTTACACCCTTAATGATTCGGAAATAATTATAGACGTCTGTGAATCTCTAGGGCTTTCAAACTCGATTAGTTGATAAATTAATTATGAATATCTTAAAACAAAGAATTAAAGAAAAAGGATACTTACTGGCAGATGGAGCAACCGGTACAAACTTGTTTGCAATGGGTCTGGAATCAGGCCACTCGCCTGAATTCTGGAATGTGGAATACCCAGAAAGAGTTGCTCAAAATCATGCGAGCTTTATCGATGCTGGTTCCGATATTATTTTGACCAATACATTTGGAGCCAATTCATTTAGATTGCAACTTCATAATGCAGAAAAAGAAGTAAGTAAACTAAATTATGAAGGTGCATTGATTGCCAAGAAAGTTGTGATTGATAGCAAAAAAAATACCCTTATTGCAGGATCCATTGGACCCACTGGAGAAATTATAGAGCCTTTAGGAACTACAACTTGGTCAGAAACAACGGAAGCTTTTTCAGAGCAAGCCAAAGCATTACATGATGGTGGAGTAGATTTTTTCTGGATAGAAACCATGTCATCGGAAGATGAGATGAGATGTGCACTTGATGCTACTAAAGATTTTGGTATTCCTACAATATGTTCTTATAGTTTTGATACTCATGGAAAATCTATGATGGGGCTTGAGCCAAAAGAATTGATATCTTTAGCTGAAAAGTATTACCCAGATATCATAGGCTATGGTGCCAATTGCGGTACTGGAGCTTCTGAACTAATAGGCTCCATCATGTGTTTTTTTAAAGCCAGAAAAAATGAGTCAATGATTATTGCTGCTAAGGCAAACTGTGGAATACCTGAATTTATTAAAGGAGAAATTCACTACAATGGAACCACAACCCTAATGGCTGATTATGCTTGCTTTGCAAGAGACATAGGAGCCACAATCATTGGTGGGTGCTGTGGAACAACACATGAACACGTCAAAGCCATGTCTGAAGCTCTTAAAAAGAATAAACCAGGATCTTTTTCAAAATTAATTGAGGAAGAGAAATACAACCTAATAGAATTAAAAAAAATTATTGAATCATTGGGTGAAATGACCGATGGCAATGTTGCAATGATTAGAAGATATCTAAAACCTAATGGTAGCGAAGAAAATACAGGTGATAAAAGAAAAAGAACAAAAAGAAGATTGCGTCACTCAGACAGTAGCTAATACTTATGCTCTCAAGTACTATACACACATAAATTTACAGGTATTTGGAAATGGTTGATAACCAAGAAGTTTTTGATGATATTGTTCTATCAGAACTCAGTGATAAAGAACTCACGGAACAAATGAGTGAAGATCTATACGATGGTCTTGCTGAAGAGATAGCTGAAGGCACTCAAATTCTTCTCGATCGAGGCTGGGAAGCGACTGATATCATGGATGAAGCTCTCGTCAAAGGAATGGTTGTTGTAGGGGATGACTTCCGCGATGGTATTCTCTTTGTACCAGAGGTATTGATGGCTGCCAATGCAATGAAAGCTGGCATGGCCCTTTTGGAACCCATACTCACTGCTTCTGGCATAGAGCCCATAGCAAAAATGGTAATAGGGACTGTGAAAGGTGATATTCATGACATTGGTAAAAACCTTGTTGGGATGATGATGGAAGGAGCTGGAATTGAGGTTTTCAATCTAGGAATCAATACAGATGCTGAAGAATTTATTAATGCTCTTGAAGAACATAATGCAACCATTCTAGGAATGTCAGCCCTGCTTACTACAACAATGCCTTATATGAAAGTCGTTATAGACGAACTAAAAGAGAAGGGAATCAGGGATAAATACACCATACTGGTTGGTGGTGCACCTTTAAATGAAGAATTTGCTGATGCTGTTGGTGCAGATGCTTATTGTATGGATGCAGGTACAGCTGTGGAAACTGCCAAGAGATTCATAAGTGCAGCATCTTAAAGAATCAAATTTACCCACTATTCTCGTGATTGCATGCGGTGCTCTTAGCCAAGAATTAAGCTACCTTAAAAAGATCAATTCATGGACAAATATTACCATTCAATGTTTGAGTGCAGAACTTCATAACACACCCAAACTGATTCCCATAAAAGTGAAGGAAAAACTGGACTTAATGGCTGATGATTTTGATAAAGTCTATCTTGCCTATGCAGATTGTGGGACAGGTGGCCTTTTGGACTCCTTACTAAAAGATTACAATATAGAACGATTGCCGGGTGCTCATTGTTATGAATTCTTCGCTGGCAAAAACCAATTTCTATCCTTAACAGAAGAAGAACTGGGAACCTTTTACCTTACTGATTTCTTAGTCAAGCATTTCAATCGACTAGTTATAAAGGGGTTGGGCATGGATCGATACCCCGAACTAAAAAATGAGTACTTTAAGAACTATAAAAAACTGACCTATTTAGCTCAAACGGATTCCAAAGAACTAAAAAATAAAGCAAAACAATACGCTGATTTTCTTAATCTTGAATATAACTTCTATTACACAGGTCTAAATCAGTTTAGAGTAGATATTGAAAAAGGTATTAAGGCTTAGTCAATGGGTAAAATGATAAAAATTTTCTGGAGAGACATCCCTTCTCATGTGATATACAAAAATGGTAGAGAAAAGACAAAGAAGCAACTTGATCCAAAATTTGCAATTGCCATAGATCGTGCTGCCATGAGAGCAGGAAAAGGTTCGAGTGATGCCTATATGTCGGAATGGAGAAGAGTAATAGAAACAATATCAGGTAACCCCGAAGAGTTAGTTTTCAATGCAGTAAAAAATCTAGAGGATACATTTACTGATGAAATTTTGGAAAAAACTGTCAAATCGGGTGGTATTAAAAAAAGCTAGGAGTATTCATTATGTCAAATGTCACAACAGTAATTAGTTCGGAAACCAAAGAAGTTAGCATAGGCAATGGACGTCCATTTGTGGTGATTGGCGAAAGAATTAACCCAACTGGAAGAAAGCTTCTGGCTGAAGAAATGAAAAATGGCAATTTAGAAAGAGTCGCCAGTGATGCAATGGCTCAAATTGAAGCCGGTGCACAAATGTTGGATGTCAATGCTGGAATACCATTGGCTGATGAACCACAAATACTTGCTGATTCAATAGAACTAATTCAAAGCTTAACCGATACTCCTCTTTGTATCGATTCATCCATCATAGATGCTCTTGAAGCTGGTCTAAAAGTATACAAAGGAAAAGCTCTTCTCAATTCAGTGACTGGCGAAGAAGAAAGATTGGAAAAAGTCTTGCCTCTAGTAAAAAAATATAATGCTGCGGTTATAGGGATCTCTAATGATGATTCAGGTATTTCTGAAGACATTAATGTTCGTTATGAGGTTGCAAAAAAAATTGTTGAGAGAGCCAGTGATTATGGAATACCCAAAGAAGACATACTCATTGATCCCTTGGTTATGCCAATTGGAGCAATCAACAATGCAGGAAAACAGGTAATGGAATTGGTTAATAGATTACAAACAGAGCTTAAAGTTAATACTGCATGTGGAGCTTCAAATTTAAGTTTTGGATTACCGAATCGAGGCGGACTCAATGCTGCATTCATAGCCATGGCAATCAGTTCAGGTATGCCTTGTGCTATTACTAATCCTTTGGAAAAAGAAATCATGCAATCGATTAGAGGCGCTAATACCATCATGGGCAATGATCCTGAATGCTCTCAATGGATCAAACATTACAGAGACCCTTCAGAACAAAGAGTTAGGCGTACACGCAGAAGATCCTAATTAAGGTGAATACCCAGAAAAAAAAAGAAGGTTTAAAAGTAGCCTTTATGCCATCAGGGAAAAGAGGCTTCTTTGCAAAAAATACGACGGTATTGGATGCTGCCCGATCCCTTGGTGTTGACTTAGATTCCGTTTGCGGTGGCAGAGCAATATGCGGTCGCTGTCAAATCGAAGTCTCTGAAGGAGAGTTTGCTAAGCTAGCAATCTCTTCAAAAGAGAGTCACATCTCTTCTTTCAATCTGTCTGAAAAAAAATACTCAAAACGAAAACCTCTAGACAATAAAAGAAGGCTTGGCTGCCAATCAAAAATCATAAATGATATCGTTATTGATGTCCCCCCTGAGAGTCAACTCCACCAGCAATTAGTCAGAAAAGAATTTGAAGCGATAGATATTACAATCAATCCAATCACCCGACTCTATTATCTTAAGTTAGAAAATATAACATCCGATGAATTTGATAATAAGACTGAAAATATCATTCATGATTTACTAAAAAAAGATTGGTCTTTGGATAATATCAAGCTCATTTGCCCTTTAGATAAAGCAACCATCAAAGCTTTATATGAAGCTAAAGGATTCACAGTAGCAATAAGAAGTAACAAAGAATTAATAGCACTGTGGCCTGATCTAAAGGAGAAAATCTATGGCGCTGCTATTGATATTGGTTCAACAACCATAGCGATTAATCTTTGTAATCTAAAAGATGGAACGATTGCTTCAAATCAAGGATCTATGAACCCCCAGATTCGTTTTGGTGAGGATCTGATGAGTCGAGTTTCTTATTGCATGCAAAATCCAGGATCAGAAAAAGAATTAACAAAAACCGTTAGGAAAGCTATCAATGATCTGATAAAAAAAGCATGTGAACATGCTGGATTATTGCTGAATGACATACTTGAAATAACCATTGTTGGAAACCCTGTAATGCATCATTTATTCTTAGGTTTTGATCCAGTTCCATTGGGTGTTGCACCTTTTCGTTTAAAAACCAACAAAGCTCTCTATTTAAATGCAAAAGAATTGGAAATAGAAATTAATCCTGAAGCTGGCATTTATGTATTACCCTGTTTAGCCGGTCATGTCGGTGCTGATGCTGCTGCGGTTATTCTTGCTGAGAAGCCTTACAATCAAAAAGAAATGAATCTGATTGTGGATGTTGGCACCAATGCAGAGATCATCGTAGGCAATAGAGAAAAACTTCTTGCTGCATCCAGCCCCACAGGCCCAGCTTTTGAAGGTGCACAGATTAATTCAGGACAACGTGCTGCGCCTGGAGCAATTGAAAGAGTAAGAATAAATCCAAAGAATTTTGAAGCAAGGTATAAAGTTATCGGTTCAGATCTATGGTCAAACGATCCAAAATTCAGAGATAGTATAAAAAAGATTGGCGTCACTGGTATCTGTGGTTCTGGAATTATAGAAACCATTGCAGAGATGTATCTTGCTGGCATTATTAATGAAGATGGACTGATTATTGATTCTGAAACACTACAAACAGAAAAAGTGATTAATAATGGCAGAACATTTTCTTACGTTTTAAGTAAAGGAACCCCTGATATAATTATTACTCAAAATGATATTCGAGCAATTCAGCTAGCGAAAGCAGCTTTGTATGCTGGTGCAAAACTATTAATGGATAAATTGAATATTAAACAAATCGATAAAATTAGGTTTGCTGGTGCTTTTGGAAGTCATATTGATGTTAAATACGCTATGATACTGGGAATGATACCTGATTGTGTCATTGAAAATGTGAGTTCAGCTGGGAATGCTGCTAGTACGGGCGCTAGAATGGCATTGCTCGATACTGATAGTCGAGATGAAATACAGAAAGAAACTCTTAAAATAGAGAAAATTGAGACAGCGGTTGAGAAAAATTTCCAAGAATACTTTGTCAATGCAATGGCCATACCTCATAAAGTTGATGATTTTAAAGAGCTTAAAAAAATCATCACTCTTCCTGAGAAAATGCCTGTATTAAAATTAAAAAGAAGAAAAAGAAAATAGTGTAAAATGAAGTTACTTTATGATAAATTTCAACAAAACTAATCTGCTAGCAAGAAAATGAAGAACATATCAGAATTAATAGCCCAACATAAAATGGACTGGACTTTGGATCAGGAGTTTTATAAGAGCGAAGAGATATTTAACATTGAAGTAGAAAAAATATTTCAAGACAGTTGGATTTTTATTGGTCATCAATCCCAAATACCCGAAGTGGGTGATTATTTTGTATACACCCTTCTTGCTGAAGAGGTGATCATCCTCCGAGGCAAGGATAATAATATCCATGCATTCTATAATGTTTGCAGGCATAGAGGTTCTAGAATTTGTCTTGAGACATCGGGTTCCACCAAACGACTCAGATGCCCGTATCACAGTTGGACTTATAATCTTGAAGGCAATCTCATTGCTGCTAAAAGCTTTCCAGATGAGCTTGAAAAGAGTGATTTCTCACTTCATAAATGCAATTTAGAAATTATCGCTGGTATGATTTTTATCAATTTCTCTGATAATCCACAATCCATTGAAAACCTAAAAAGGGACTTAAAGGAACCATTTTCTATGTTTGGCTTTGAGGATTTAAAAATAGCCGCACATAAAAACTACCCAATAGATTCCAACTGGAAACTTGCAATTGAAAATTATCAAGAATGTTATCATTGTGCTCCATCTCACCCTGAATACTCACTTTCTCATAGTCTTAAAATAGAGAATGAGCCAGAATTTGATAAAGCACAAGCAGTAATGCTTGAAACCTTAGAAGCTTGTGGATTGAAAGATATATCCATTAATTATGACTTCAGCCGAAAAGAAATAGGACAAGAACAATATGCCTATTCTAGATATGCATTATTTGATGGCTATGTCACTGGAAGCAAAAATGGTAAACCACTTGCACCATTATTGGGTAATATCACCGATTATAATCAGGGATGTTCAGATTTTAATCTTGGACCGGTTTGTTACTTTCTAGCTTATTGTGATCATATGGTAGGTTATATTTTTACACCCACTGCTCAAGACAAGTGTCAATGTGATGTTTACTGGTTTGTAAAGAATGATGCCATTGAAGGTCAAGACTATGACAAAGATAACCTAATGTGGCTCTGGGATACTACTACTTTTGCCGATGAGACGATCATTGTAAACAATCAAAAAGGTGTCAATTCTATCAAATATCAGTCCGGTCCTTTCACTGATAAAGAAAGCAGTACAAGAAGTTTTATCAAATGGTATTTGTCTGTAATAAGCTAGTATTCAATCCTATTAAAGACGTTCTTTATGCCAAGATATATGATCTTCGATGAATGAAGAAATAAAAAAATAACTGTGATCGTAGCCTTCATGCTTCCGTAAGGACAGGCTGATATCATTCTTAATGCATGCGTCTTCAAGTAACTCAGGCTTAAGATGCTCATCCATAAATTCATCCTCGAGACCTTGGTCAACAAGAATATCACTGGACCAGCCCTTGTCATGAATTAGTTGAGTTGCATCGTATTGTTGCCAAGATTCTTCATCACTCCCTAAATATTTCTCAAATGCATTCCTTCCCCAAGGGACCTGTGTTGGGGCACAAATTGGAGCAAAAGCTGATACCGACTTAAAAATATCAGGGTTCTTAAGTGCGATTGTCAATGCTCCATGGCCACCCATAGAATGACCAAATATTCCTAACTTGTCTTCATTGATAGAAAAATTATTTTTTGCAATATTCAATAAATCATTAGTTATATAGGAATACATTTTAAAATTTTCATCCCAAGGAGATTGCATCGCATCTAAATAAAAACCAGCGCCTTGAGCAAAATCATAATTGGGGTCATCGGGTACATTCTCACCTCTAGGACTGGTATCGGGTGCAATAATATTGACACCCATTGCTGATGCATACCTTTGAACTCCTGACTTGACTCTAAAATTTTCTTCAGTGCACGTTAATCCTGATAACCAAAATAGTGTGGGCGTATCTTCAAATCTATTCACGGTAGGCAGATAAATTGAAAAAGTCATTTCACATTTGGTTGATTCAGACCAATGAGAAAATACCTGATGTGAGCCTTCAAATATCTTATTCTTAGCTTTTAATTCTAATTTAATCAATCGACCTTTCTCCCTAATAAAGTGATGCATAAAAAGACTGTGGCTACACCTACAGGAATCATAATAAGTGGAGAAATCCCATAACCTGTTGGAATAGTACCAATCAATAATGCAATCGAGGCTACAACAATTGCGTATGGAAATTGAGTGGTAACATGATCTATATGATTACAACCCGAAGCCATTGAAGACATAATGGTGGTATCAGAAATTGGAGAACAGTGATCGCCCCAAACCGCTCCACATAAAACACAAGCTACTGAAGAATAAATAATGTACATGTGTTCAGGATCTGCCACTCCATTAATAAACATGACTTCCCAGGCCAATGGCACCACGATGGGATAAAAAATGCCCATGGTTCCCCAACTGGTCCCAGTTGCAAATGCTGTTGCAGCTGAAAGGATAAAAATAATAGTTGGAACATAAGGAACAGGTAAAAAATCTCCAAGCACTGAGACTAGGTATTGAGCGGTCAATAATATTTCTGTTGTCTGCCCTAAAGACCAAGCCATGATTAATACAATAATAGCGAAAATCATAAACTTCACACCCTCATACCAGGATTGAACCGTTTCCTCCAATGATAGAATGCCTTGAGAAATAGTCAGTATAAAGGCGGTCACTACTGCTATTAAAGAACCCCAAAGTAAAGCTTGATAGGCATCAGCTGAACCAATGATGTCTTGTAGTGAATCGCCATCACCGGTTGCAAACAAACCTGCAATGACACTTGCTATAAATACTAAAATTGGAATGAATGCATTAAATGCACGAGATCTACTTGGATCTTTTGGTTCCAACTGTTTTGATTCAGCTTCACTGGTATAACCCATTTCAGCACCTTGGATGGATCCGTCGTTGCCTTGTCTTGCTGATAATTCAAATTCATACATTGCACCAAAATCTCTCCCAGAGCCTGCAATAATAAAGACAAAAGCCAACATAAATAAAGGGTAAAAACTGTACAAAATGGAGCTAAGGTAAATTGAATACGCTGAATCACTGATTGCATCAATTTGACCTATGGATGCATCAATCATACCAATCTGGTAACCCACCCATGTCGTAATGAGAGCTATACAGGCTATTGGTGCTGCTGTTGCATCAACTAGAAAAGCAAGTTTGGCTCTAGAGATCTTAAGCCTGTCTGTGACTTTTCTCATGGTATTACCAACAACGAGAGTATTGGCGTAATCATCAAAAAAGATTGCCAAGCCTAATGTGGCTGTAACCAACTGGCCTCTTCTAGCATTTTTGGTAAAACCTATAAGAGAATTGACAACGCCCTGCATGCCTCCATTTTTTGAAATAACCCCAACGAGTCCACCAATCATTAAGCTAAAAATAATCACTGCCGAATGATCTGGATTGGCCAATGCATTTTTAACATATATAGATACCACATCTAGAAAGCTTTGCCAGATGACCGACGGCTGAAAACCCAGAATGGAGAATGCTCCAATCCAAACCCCTAAAAAAAGCGCAGGGATGACACTCCTAAAAAACAAAGCAATTAAAATGGACATCAACGGTGGCATTATGGAGAGCCAACCCCAAAGCACTTCGATGGAGGTAATGTCTAGCAATACATCCCCTGTATACAACTCTATAGACTCAGTTGCTTTATCGTTTAAAACGATGTCATTAAAAATCAATTGTTGTGCATTTTCGCAATTGCTTGGCTGATAGAAAAGTTCATTAATTTTAAGTTTATAGTCACAAGCATTCTGCAATGGAACATTACTAATACTGATTTCAAAAGGTAATCCGGTCAGAGCCACTTGTGGAGAATCAATAATAGGATCTGCTGATATTATGCTAGAAAATAGCAACACAACAAAAGTCAAACAACGTTTTACAACTTTGGTTTTCATTTTTGCTTGTAGACCTTACCCCCTTTAATCACGACATCAATATTTTCTAAGGCTTGAATATTAAGCACTGGATCCTTCTTAACTGCAATGATATCTGCAAAGAACCCTATTTTTACTTGCCCCACTTGATCTGACATACCAATCACTTCAGCAGCATCCACAGTTGCAGACTGAATGGCCTCTATACTGGTCATCCCATACTTGGTCATGTATTTAAATTGCTTGGCATTGTCCCCATGTGGATAAACTCCTGCGTCCGTTCCATAAATAATCTTTACCCCTGCTTTATGAGCTTTTGTAAAATTTTCTCTTTGGACATCTGTTGTTTCTCGATTTTTTCGAAGAAACTCTTCAGGCCATTCATCTATAATTCCAACCTCATTAATATAATCGCCATTGTATATATCCATCGATAAAGCCACGCCATATTCTTTTGCCATCTGGATCCCTTCCTCATCAATCAGTGAGGCATGCTCAATACTGTTTACCCCTGATCTTATGGCTTGTTTAATGGACAATGCACCGTGTGCATGAGCAATAACATTCATGTTCGCATCTTTTGCAACCGCTACGACTGCTGCAATTTCTTCTGGACTCATTTCAGGATTTCCTGGAACGCTGCCATAAGCCAAAACGGCTCCCGATGCTATTAACTTAATTTGATCGGCTCCCCCGCTTACTAATTTCTCAGCTTTTACTCTAAAGTTTTCAACTCCCTTAGTGATGCCTCTTCTGATTTGATCTGGAACCTTGCCTTCATAATCTGGCACTGCAACATCCCCGCCTCCGCCTGGGATGGACAGGTAATATCCTGAGATCTTCATTCTAGGACCGGGTATTTTATCGGCATTGATTTCATCTCTTAGTTTTTTATCGGTCCAAGCAATGTAAACCCCTAAATCTCTGACCGTTGTAAAACCTGCCTTTAATGTTTTTTCTGCATTTACCCTTCCAACCTTCAACTGTTCTTGCTGTGTCTTGGTATAAAATTCAATTAAATCCCCAGAAGAAGCCTCAGAGATATGGGTATGCATATCAATTAACCCAGGCAAGCAGAAATAATTGGATAAATCGATTGTTTGGGGATTAGGCCTCTTATTAGTATTAATATCGATACTTGAAATAATTTGTGTATTTGGATCAAAATCAATGAAAACATTTTTATTGTATTCGCCCGATTCAACGTCTAGTAAATGACCACATATCACGCTAGTTGGTTGTGAAAATGCATTGCTGCTATTAAAAAATAGCACCATGAATAAAATTAGATTTTTTTGGATGCTTTTGAGCATGAAAACTACCTTATCATAGAAATATATCAATTTACGGTTATTGTAAGAATCTATTTTCCATTACAATGGGTTGATGAAAAAGCTACCCATAATTTTAGCCACTTCCGTTGTAAGAGGAAGTCAACAAGGAGAAAGCCATGGTGGCATCTATCTTGTGGACTTTGAAAACCAAGCAGCAAAAATGATGGTTGACTGGGATGATTCAGGCATAGATTTTAGCGGCAGAGGTTGGGATCGAGGTCTTAGAGGTATTGAATACCATGGTGATGAAATTTTCATAGCGGCCAGTGATGAGTTATTTGTCTACAATCAATCGTTTGAGATTAAAAGGTCTTACAAGAATCCTTTCCTAAGGCATGCTCATGAAATTTTTAAATTTGAGAATCTTTTATTTGTTGCCTCAACCGGTTTCGATAGCATATTGGTTTTTGATTTGGATTCCGATTCATTCACAAGAGGCATCTACATCACTAAAAATCCCAAAGGGTGGAAGTCTCAATTATTCGATCCTCAATCGGATGAAGGGCCACCTATGGGCAATAATTTACATTTGAATAATGTCCGATGCAACAAAAGAGGGCTATTTGCAAGCGGTCTTCGAACCAATGCATTGATCTATATGGATAGCGATCTTAATGTCAAAGAATACTGCTCTCTTCCTGAAGGAACGCATAATGCGAGACCTTTCAACAATGGGGTTTTATTCAATGACACAAAAAGTGACTGCATTAGATTGCTCAGCCGTGAAGGTGAAGAATCGCATTTCGTTATACCCACCTATCCTGAAGATACTCTAACGCATACTGATCTTGATGACAGTCGGATTGCTCGTCAAGGTTTTGCGAGAGGATTGTGTGTTATTGACAAAGATTTGATTGCTGTTGGCTCTTCGCCATCCACCATTAGTCTTTTTGATTTTGATCAAAAGAAAAAAGTTGCTAGTGTTAATTTGAGTATGGATATCAGAAATGCAATTCATGGTATGGAGGTTTGGCCCTATGAGCGGCTATTGGATAGTTAGATGTTGTTATAACAACCAGGAAGCATTTCTAGAATATGCTTCAAAAGCGACCGATGTTGTAGAAAAGCATGACGGTGAATTCTTGGTTCGAGGAGGCGAGCAGTTTCAAATGGAAGACGGTGATTATGAGCGAACAGTTATGGTTCGTTTTCCAAGTTTAGACATTGCAAAACAGGCTTATGAAAGTGAAGAATACAAAACAGCATTAAAAATTATTGAATCCAATGCTGATAGAGATTTTATTATTACGGAAGGATTATGAACTACAAAATTTTTACCCTTTTCTTAAGTCTTTTCCTATGTCTTAAAATAGCTGCTAATCCGAGTGTAACAATTGAGAACATTACTCTCATTGATGCAGACAATCCGGTTCGATTCAATCAAACAGTGCACATAAAGAATGGGACAATACACTCCATTACTGATTCCATTGAAATCAGTAAAAATCATCAAAATCAACACACAGTAATTGATGGAACTGGTAAATTTCTTATACCCGGTTTGTGGGATGCCCATGTGCATCTAACTTTTATTCCAGAGATAGATCATGAAACTTATTTTAGGTTGTTTCTAAAAAATGGAATCACCAGCATCAGAGACACAGGAGCAATCATTAAGAAGCTCCAACCATCTCTCAATTACATACAAACAAACCCAGATAAAACACCCAGACTCTTTTATGCTGGCCCATTGATCGATGGCAAAGATCGTGTCTACAAAGGAAAAGAACCTGGTTTCCCTGAGTTATCAATTGGTATTGATGAAACTTCAGACATTGATAATGTCGTACATAATCTTCTAGAAAATGGCGTCACTTTTTTAAAATCATATGAGATGCTCTCAAAAGAAACTTACCTAGAGCTATTGCAAATTGCAAAGAAAAATAATCTCAGAGTTACGGGACATATTCCTCTTAGCATTGATCTTGAGGAAGCCATTGAAGCTGGACTGGGCGGTATGCAACATATTAGAAATATGGATCTCGCGTGCTCATTGGATGCCCCTGAATTACTGATCAAAAGAAGAGAAAAACTCTCCAATAAAAATGGCATTGCAGGATCAGCCTTAAGAACTGAAATCCATTCGTCTCAAAGGTACTATGCAATTGATAATTATAATTCAGAAAGGTGCTTGAGAATTATCAAAAAATTAGCTGCATCTGAAGTCTTTCAAACCCCTACCCTCACCATCAATACCTTTGGTTCTAGAAGATTCTATGCCAATCCAGAATGGAGGGAGAACTATCAATACTTGCCAGAACAAGCGAGAGAAGCTTGGCAAGAAGGTTCATTGAATTTAGCTAAAGAAGAAATCACTGAAAATGATCTGATTTTCGATCAATGGAGCTTGAATCTTGTCAATATAATGAATCAAGAAGGAGTCAAGATTATTGCAGGCACAGATACACCGATAGGCTATCTCACACCAGGCTATAGTTTGCATAAAGAACTTGAATTACTCTTTGAAGCAGGCATGACAGCAAAAGAAGTGCTTCGCTCTGCTACGATAACTCCAGCTGAATTCCTCAATATTGAAAATAAAATAGGAACAATAGATGAAGGTAAATTAGCAGACCTGTTGATCCTTAATCAAAATCCGCTGGAATCTATTAAAAATACTCAGGATATTCATCTAGTCATTGCTAAGGGAGTTATTCAATGAAAAAACTAATCCTCGTATCAGCGCTACTGCTCTTTTGGTCTAATGCCTTCAGTCAGTCTAGTGCAATAACGGAAGATGCCGCTATTGCAAAATTACATGAATTCTTCGTATTGCTAGACATCAATAATTATAAGAAAGAAAACATCTCTAGAATTGTTACTTATGATTTCCATATCTTTGAAGTCGGCAATGATTTTGACTTAGATTCATTTGATCTTTTTATCAAGGAAGCCTCTGAAACCATTATTGAAACTCAGTGGACTTTGTCTGATTTTATAGTATCCCTTGATCATAATTCAGCCCATATTACTTATTACAATAAAGGCATATTCAAAAATAATAACAATGAATCAATTTACTCTGATTGGATGGAGAGTGTATACATGGTTGTTGAAAATGGGGAATTAAAACTAAAATTCCTTCAATCAGATTTAATCAACAGAGAAATTAAATGAAAAAACTAATCCTTATATCAACACTGCTGTTCAGCTTTAATGGCTGGGGACTGTCTGACTATCAACCGTATGATGAAACAGCCGATGCTCAGAATGATATTGCTGATGCAATAAACCTTGCTGAAAAAACTGATAAATATATTTTGCTTGAAATGGGAGGAAATTGGTGTCCTGATTGTAGAACTCTTGGTGAATATTTTGCTAGAGAAGACATCAAGTCCTGGTTGGATGAGCGTTTCATAGTTGTCGCAGTGGATGTGGGTGAATGGGATAAGAACCTTGATATTGCTGAACGTTATGGAAATCCCATCAGCGAAGGTATTCCGTCTTTGGTTGTGTTAGATGCAGAAGGAAATCTAGAGTTTGCAACATTGGCAGGTGAACTCGCTACTGCTAGGAATATGAGTGGTGATGATCTAATTGAATGGTTAAAAACAAAAATTCAACCCATACTTGACTAAACAAACATGTCTAAAAATATCTCTGAAATGACAATTTTGATAACTGCGGCGGCTAGTGGTATTGGCTCTATTATGGCCTCAGAATTAGCATCAAAGGGTGCGACAATTATCATCTGTGATTGCGATAAAGAGCAATTGAAGACATTCTCAGAACAAAACCCTGGTGTTCATGCTCATGAAACTGATATTCAAGATGAGCAAGCAGTAAAGAAATTATTCCATTGGATAAAAAATGAATTCAAAGGGCTGGATGCTTTAATCAATAATGCTGGCATAGCTGGGCCAGTATCAGATCTTGACCAAACTGATTTTAGTGATTGGAAAAATACTTTATCAGTGAATCTCAATGGTACTTTTCTCTGCAGCAAAGAAGCTATTCCGCTTTTAAGAAGTTTTGGTGGGGGCTCTATCATTAATATTGGATCAACCTCCTCATTGTTTGGCACACCTCTTAGATCAGCCTACTCTGCATCAAAGTGGGCGCTGTCAGGCTTAACCAAAACATGGGCTATGGAATTTGGTTCAGACAATATAAGAGTGAATAGCATTTGTCCCGGATCCGTTAATGGTGAAAGGATAGAAAATATTATAAGGCAGGAAGCTACGGATAGAAACATAAGCGAAGATGCGGTTAGGCAAGCTTACTTAAATCAAGTGTCGATGCAATCCTTTATTGACGCTGAGGAAATTGTAGGCATGATTGATTACTTATTATCCCCTGTCGCTAAAAAAGTATCGGGACAAATAATAGCCATTGATGGGCATACAGAAGGTTTAAGTCAAATCAGAATAGAAAAGGATGGAAACATATGAAAGCAGGATGGTATGAAAACATAGGTTCAGCAGAAGAAGTGATCAATTGTGGTGAGATGGACGACCCTAAGCTTAATTCTGGCGAAGTCTTGGTTGCAGTAAAAAGTTCTGGCGTAAACCCATCTGATGTGAAAACCAGAGCTGGAGCAAGAGGCGATTTGCAGTTTCCAAGAATTATTCCTCATTCAGACGGTGGTGGAGTGATCCAAGAGGTCGGTGAAGGCGTTGATAAAAATCGGATTGGCGAAAGGGTTTGGCTATGGAATGCAGCTTTTGCAAGAGCATTTGGTACTTGTGCTGAATTGATTAGTTTGCCATCGGAACAGGCTGTAGCATTGCCTGATCACACTTCATTTGAAGCAGCGGCATGCTTAGGCGTTCCGGCATCAACCGCATACTATGCTGTTTATTGTGATGGTGCTGTTGATGGACAAAATATTTTAGTCACTGGCGGTGCTGGAGCTGTGGGTCATTATGCCATTCAGTTAGCCAAATGGGGTGGAGCAAATGTGATCGCTACAGTCAGTGGGGATGATAAAGCTTCAATTGCACAAACTGCTGGTGCAGATCTGGTTATTAATTATAAGAATGATGATGTTACAAGCATTGTGAACGATTACACAGCAGGGCAAGGCGTGCAAAGAATTATTGAAGTTGAGTTTGGCGGTAATCTAGGAGTGAGTCAAAATATATTGAGTCAAAATGGGGTTATAGCCGCTTATGGTTCTGTGGCTGAAGGAAATCCAGTAATTCCATTTTATGATTTGATGTTTAAAGGAATTACATTGAATACCTTTCTAATCTATATTGTCTCGCAGCAAGCAAGAAACAATATTGTAAATGGTATAACTAAAGCATTGAATGAAAATGCATTGAGTCATCAGATAGCCCAAACGTTTGAATTAAGTGAGTTGGTGGCTGCACATCAATCTGTTGAAACCGGTTCAATCATAGGCAATACAATCATTACTATTAATTAAATGAATACTATTGAGAACATTTTTAATGAACTGGGAATCAATTCACTTGAACTAAATGAAGGCACATTGAATGTTCAGAGTCCCATCGATGGAGCAAGCATCGGAAATATAAAGATGCATTCAGAAACTGAGATTGAAACCATGATCCAAAACTCGGTTGATGCCTTTAATCAATGGAAAATAGTACCGGCTCCCCAAAGAGGCGAGTTGATTAGAGTATTGGGTAACAAGCTGAGAGAACGAAAAGAGATTTTGGGGCAACTGGTAACTCTGGAGTGTGGCAAGATTTATCAGGAAGGGTTGGGTGAAGTACAAGAGATGATAGACATCTGCGATTTTGCAGTTGGTTTATCAAGACAACTCTATGGGTTGACCATTTCTTCGGAAAGACCTGGACATAAAATGTCTGAATCTTGGCATCCTATTGGGCCCATTGGTGTAATCTCAGCTTTCAATTTCCCGGTTGCTGTTTGGAGTTGGAATACAGCATTAGCGGTTGTTTGTGGCAATAGTGTGATCTGGAAACCTTCCGAGAAGACTCCTCTTACTGCCATGGCCTGTCAACATATTTTCTTAGAGGCAATCAATGAAGTTGGAGGGGTTCCCAGTCATTTATCACAACTGATTATTGGCGATGCTTCAGCAGGAGAGCAACTGGTGAGTGATTCAAGAGTGCCCGTGATTAGTGCCACAGGAAGCACCGCTATGGGCAGTAAAGTAGGCCCAATTGTAGCCGCACGTTTTGGTAGAACCATTCTTGAATTGGGAGGAAATAATGCAATTATAGCCTGCCCTTCTGCAGATCTAGACTTAGCTATTAGAGCAACTTTGTTTGGCGCTGTAGGCACAGCAGGACAACGATGCACCAGCACTCGAAGACTTTTTGTACACGATGAAATCTATGAAAAACTGATGCCAGCTTTGATTAAAGCTTATGAGGGTATTGAAATTGGCAACCCTATGGATGCATCCACCTTGGTAGGACCATTGATTGATGAGAGAGCCTTCAATCAAATGAGAAGAGCTATAGAAAATTCTAATGGAAAGGTGAGCGGTGGTGAAAGAGTGCTTCAAGATAAATACCCAAATGGCTTTTATGTGAAACCCGCAATTATTGAAATGCAACCTTGCGATCAAACAGTTCAGGAGGAAACTTTTGCACCGATTCTTTATGTTTATAAATATCAGAATTTAGAGCAAGCTATTGCATTGCACAATGATGTCCCTCAAGGACTCTCTTCCGCAATATTTACTAATGATCTCCGTGAAGCTGAACTTTTTACTTCCTCGATGGGCAGTGATTGCGGCATTGCGAATGTGAACATTGGAACGAGTGGAGCTGAAATTGGTGGTGCTTTTGGTGGAGAAAAAGAAACGGGTGGTGGCAGAGAATCAGGCTCTGATGCATGGAAGGGTTACATGAGAAGATCGACCAATACAGTCAATTACTCAACGGAACTCCCACTAGCTCAAGGTATTGTTTTTAATCTGGATCAAGACTGAATCAAATGAAACCTATTTTTCTTATTTTTGCTTTATTTTTTAATTCCATAGTGTTTCTAAATGCCGATGAGATTCCTCGTATACAAATAGAAAATACAGAGTACATTGGTTCCTTTGATGATGAAAATAATCAGTATGTCTTCAAAGGAATTCCATACGCTAAACCTCCAATTGATGAGCTTAGATGGATGCCAACCGTTCCGTACAAAACAGAAAAAACTGCTTTAGCCACTCAATCTTTCAAAGAAGCCTGCATGCAAGACAATGGAAACACCAATTGGTATCGCGCTGTAGCGATATCGTTAGGTAATCCAATCTCAATGGTGCATGACAAACCCTCAATTTCAGAGGATTGTCTCTATCTCAACATTTGGTCTCAATCACTTTCTACAGAGAAAAAACAACCTGTGATGGTTTGGATACATGGAGGGGGAAATGTTAATGGATACTCCCATGAACCTAACTATATTGGCAGTAACTTGGCTAAAAAAGGCGTTGTGGTGGTATCAATCAACTTTCGATTAAATGCATTGGGCTATCTACCACATCCTGAAAATACTAATAGTTCAGGAAACTATGGATTAATGGATCAGCTGACCGCTTTGGAATGGATTAAAAACAACATTATAAAATTTGGTGGCGATCCTAATAATATAACTCTCTTCGGTGAATCATCTGGAGCTGAAGACATTGCTTATCTTATAGCTACTCCCAAAGCACAAGGTTTGTTTCAACGTGCTATTTCACAAAGTGGTGGTTTTGCAGACTGGGTTAAAAGAGATGAGGGCTTAGAGCTTGGCATTGAAATACAAAATAAATCTGGTGCTGAAAGTTTGGCCTCCATGAAAAACATCTCAGCTGCTGATATCGTCAAAATGAGAAGCTCGTCTAAACTTTACTTCAAAGGTTCTGTCGATGGAGACATTATTCCTGACGATCCATTTAAACTCTTTCTGAATCAAAATATTAATAATGTTGACCTCCTCATTGGCAGCAACAAAAATGAATACCTAATGTATGGCGATCCAAATATAACTCAGCAAGAAGTCACTAATTGGGTGGAGACAACTTATCCTGAAAACAGTGAAACTATTCTCAATCTAATGGCTGATAAAGAGCCAGCTCTTGCTATGGATCAATTGCAAAGCAACAGAGATTATCTATGCCCTTCAATTTTTATTGCCAGGCAGCTCTCCAAAAAAGGAAACAATGTTTATCAATACGTTTTTGAAAGAAAACGTGAGAACAGTGCAAGCATTCTAGCCTACCATGGGGCTGAAATACCTTATGTTTTTGACACGCATGATGATTGGTTACTCACAGATGAAATGGATAGAAAATTAACTGACATCATGATGGAATATTGGGTGGAATTTGCTAAAAAAGGAACGCCTAATTCTATTAACAATCCAACGTGGAAGGAATTTGGTGAAGATGAAAATTATCAAATCCTAGACATACCCATTCAACAGTCTAAAAAAAGCGAATATGAGTTTTGTGAGATTCTTATTGAGGTCATGAGAAAAAGAGCATTTTCTGAATAACTTCTTTTAATACAATTCAATCCTAGATAAATCAATCTCTGCTTCAAAGTCTTTGCCCACTGCCACAATGCCAATGGATCTTAAACTGGATGGACTGAAAGCTTTAGTCTGATAGAAATTTGACTTTTTAAATTCACTGAAAGGCAATACAATCTCTTTCCAGTTATTCTCAACTGCAAATTCTGCTGAATAATATTGCCATGGTGCAGGTGTGTAGCGAGTTCTTAAATGGATTTGATAATTTTCATTATTGCCTCGGACCCTAATTTTAATGCCATCATAATCATCGGTAATGTCTTTAATGCGTGTTGCAAATTGGATGAATCCACCATTATTCTCAGTACTAACAATGCCCGTCATTCGATAAAACTTTTCACCGTCTTTGTCAAGATACTGCAATTGACCAGTTGAAACTCCACCCATAACAGTATCTGTGAAATAAGCCCACTCTCTTGCATCTGGATTTTCTAAATTGTCTACAATCATAGCTTTCCCATTAGGGCTTATTAAAAGAATAAGAGCAAATATCAAATATCTATTCATAAAACACACTTCGAGATAAAGAACAATTTAGATGTTCGAATAAGATAAAACCAATTTTAAGATGCTAACGAAATACAGATATATATTTAATGGTTATCCCATTTTACAAAAAACCAACTTGTTTCCATCCAAGTCCCTAATGTAACCACCATAAAATGTATCCATTTTTTGTTCTGGTTCACCTTCATCTAGCGCCCCTGATTCAATGGCTATTTGATATATCTGATCAACTTCCTCAATAGAATCAAACGTAATACCAGTCATTGATCCATTGCCTACAGTTGCTTCATTGCCATCAAAAGGAACAAAAATAGCAAAGTAAGTATCTGTTTCCTCAAATTTATAGAAATAGCTTCTATCGTTGCCTCTAAAGCCCCTTACTCCAATTGGCTCAAAAAGCTTGTCATAAAATTCTCTTGCTGCTTCTAGGTTATTTGTACCAATTGAAATATATCCTCCAATATGAGCCGCCATATTTTTCTCCTCAATCCTTTAATTTTTTTAAGCTAGGTATCGTTTAATACTACATTAATATATTAAGACCTAAAACGAAGCTTTGTGAATCTTAACAGGTTTGTTAGTCTTTGATCATGACAGAAAATACTAAGACAGGACTTGCACTAGCACTCGAAGATTGGCGAATATTAATCAATGACGATTGGAGATCACTAGCAGTTGCTCTTTATATGGTGCTTATAGGTTATGGCGTGCTTGTAGGCATTCCAGTGATAAGCACCGCGTGGGTTACAAAACTAGGTTTTACTGAAGTTGAAGTTGGAAGAGTTGCTGGCATGGACCTTGGTGGCTTATCAGCTGGAGCAATTGTTACAGCCTGGATTATTAACCGCGTCAACAGGAGGATATTAGTATTTATAGGTATCATTATTGCGGTAGTAGCAAACGGAATGTGCCTCAAGTATGTAGACTATGATACTGTTCTATGGCTTCGATTCTTAGCAGGATTTGGAAGTGGTATGTATACAGCTGTGGCCGTTGCCATTTTTGGAATGTCAATCAGACCTGCTCTTGCCTACAACCTAATGCTGTTCAGTTTTGCTTTCTCTCAAGCACTGGAAATGAGGATTTTGCCTCAACTTTCGATGAATGGCATCTATTGGGTTTTCATTGGATGCTTCTTAGCAACAATACCTTTTCTGAAATGGATTAAGAGTTATCCAAAAACTAGGGCTGTAGAAGAAAGATCTGATACAAATAATTCTAATGCTAGATATGCCCTATTTTTACCTTGGGTCTGCCTTTTTGCCATCTTCTTGACCTACATTAATATTGGAGCTTACTGGACATACATTGAACTTGCCGCTCTGGACAGTAATACCAATCCTAACTTGGTGAGTGAAGTTCTGGTTTGGGCATCTTTGTGCTCACTTTTAGGTTGTCTA
>ENA-OREN01001952-OREN01001952.1-marine-metagenome-genome-assembly--contig:-NODE-1952-length-22428-cov-7.760950_pt1 | contig 22428 bp, 19 predicted proteins | sample MGYA00248624_ERZ508555 | MGnify/ENA primary metagenome ERZ508555 (study PRJEB26222, sample SAMN06267773) | marine metagenome | isolation source: Saanich Inlet, British Columbia, Canada | place...
TCTAAAATACTAGCAACTTCTTGTGCAAACTTAACCGGCTCTTCAAGATCATAAAACATTGAAATAGAAGTAACAATCTTTGCCTTTTGAGAGGCGACTGATAAGTAATTATCTATATTAAAAAAATCAGTAACAACCTTTATGTCATTGTCATAAAGGTCTAAATACTTTTTAGCAACCGGATCTATGCCGACTCTATTATATTTCTCCTTTGGATAGCAGCTAAGTAAAGTTCCATCGTTAGAGCCAATATCTAAAACATAATCACCTTTTCTCAGAGAAGTATTTTTTTTTGCAAATTCAATAATATTGTTCAAATGGCTTTTCATATAAGTTGTTGCACCAGATCGATAACCATAGTTCTCGTTATACATCTCATCTAACGGGTATGAATGCTCTAATTGCACTAAACTACATTGAGTACATTGGCACAGATTCAAAGGACCAGACAAGATATCATCAACATCCTTAGAGCGGAATACTCCCGATAATGCCTGATTGCCAAGCTCAAAAACTTTCTCTAAATTAGCTGAACCACATGCTCGACATTTTTTAATTTGATGAGTCAAAAACTATCCTCCTTTTTTATTATTTTTAATGCTTGTTGAAAGCCAGTTATTTTAGCGCCAAGTAAGATAATTTTCTCTGTATTTAAACTAGTATTGTATGGTGGTGACAGCATCCAACTCGCATTATCAACAGTTTTTATCTTATCTTCTGTATTTTCTAAAGAGGCTAAATGATTCAGAAAATTTAACCATTTTAGCGTACTTCCCCCAGCAACATTGAAAATTCCTTGCTTATTTTTCCTAATCAGAAGAGTAATAATAGATGCTACATCATTGATAAAAATTGGCCTTCTTAACAAATTTGGGAATGCTACATTTACTTCTGATTGAAATGTATTAGTGCCAAAAACAATATTTTTACTATATACATCAATTCCATAAATCGGCTCAAATCTAAGTACAATTGAATTGTTTAATTTTAATACTTCTTTCTCTGCGTCAATCTTCGAAAGAGCATATTGGGTAGTTGCATTAGGGACATCTGTTTCTAAGTACTCTCCTTTGCTTCCATCAAAAACATAAGATGATGAAATAAATACCATCTTTGCATTTACCTTTCTACAAGCCTTTGCAATATTTTTTGCTGATTCAAAATTTAATTTTCTACAAAGTCCAGGATCTTTTTCACAAGCGTAGTAACTAGAAAGTGCAATAGTATTTATAACAACATCAGGAGCTTCTTGCATTAAAAAGTTTTCTATTTCTAGCGGGATGGTTGCGTCTATTTTTTTTACTACAATATTTTTTGGCTTAATATCTGCGCCAATAGCATCAAAATTATCAGATAAATCGTTAAGTAGCTTGCTACCCAAGAATCCAACCCCTAATATCAAAAACTTCATGTTTAACTATTTTTCATCACTTCAGACACCAGCCTTGCTTGATTAATATTTTGTGCATATTCTTCTAAGTTTTTTTCTTCACTATTGATTGATTGATAAAAATAAGTTAATATTTTTTCAAAATGATTGCAAGCCTCCATTTTATATTCCTGTCTATCTTCTAATGTTTCAATAATAATTTTAGTCTTTAGTTCTGGTGGAGCTGTGAATATTCTATTTGCATAAATCCTCCCTTTACTACCCCATAACTCTAAATTACATTGATAAAAATTATCAAATCCAAAAGATATTTGTGCAAATAATGATCCTGATTTTTGTTTAAGGTATGCACCGCCCCAGACATCAATCTGAGTTTCAATATCTAAATCTAAATTTGCCGCAGAAACTTCTATATCACCCCCTAAAAATAGTTGCACTATTTTAATTGGGTAAACGCCTGCATCAAATAAAGATCCTCCACCTAATTCCTTCTGGTACCTAATATTCGCTTTATCTACAAATGGAGGAAAACCAAAAGAACTTTTAACGCATCTTAGTTCACCAATAATGCCATCATTAACAGCCTTTTGAATAAACTCCAATTGTTTATGAAAACGAAAATGGAAATTTTCTACTAAAACACACTCATTTTGTAAGGCTAAATCATTAAGATATTTAACCTGATCATAAGTTAAAGCCATAGGTTTTTCTACTAAGACATGTAAACTTTTTTCAATAGCAATCTTAACCCATTGAAAATGTAAAGCATTAGGTAAAGGAATATATACTGCATCTAAACCTTCTAAATCTATCAGTTGTTGATAAGAATCAAAAGTATATTGTATGTCAAAAATTTTAGCATATTTTTTTGCTTTTTCAATCCTTCTACTTGAGATAGCCACCAATTCGAACTCATTCCCCATCTCTTTAATGGTCGGAACCATTGAACGCATTCCAAAACTAGAGCAGCCCAATACACCTATTTTTATACTTTTATTCATGAGTACTCTATTGCCGCAATTAAACTACGTGCTTGAACATTAATAAAATTATTAAATTTTAGAAAGGTGTGTAATTGATTTAACGTCATCCAGGTATAGTTATCAGGTAACTCTTCGCATAAATTATTGTCAGCCATAACCATCATATATCGATTACTATCTTGATAAAAACGTCCACCCTCCTCTGATTGTAAAGTGTCGAAGATAATATTGGATTTTTTGGTTTCTAAAACTTCTTGTAAAAACAACACTTGAGATCGCTGTATTATTTTATAGTTTCTAGTTAACAACTGTACAGTTGGTGCAAACTCGACAATATCAAGGTTGCCACATTCTATTTTTCCTTGGACAATAAAATGAATCACCCCATTTATCTTTTTTACCAAAAATGCACAAAGGCCTTGGTGAGTCGGCGCAATCATCGGTTGACTCCAATTCAAAACCTCTCTATTGTTAATTTGAACATCAACCGCGATTACTTCAAAAAATTTATTTTCATTATGAAAAATTTTCATTTCATCAATAGACCAATCATCTAAACAATTTAACTTTACTCTTTCAATATTAAGTACACATTTACTTTTTATGTTTGTAAGGAAGCTTATTAATTGAAAAATAGTAGATTTTGAGTTTATTGATATTGATGACTTTAAAAAGTCTATCTTTCTAGAATCTATTAAACTTGTTTCTAACTCTATATCATTTTTGATTTTCTTACCAAATGAGATGCAAGAAATAACTGACCTGGTGTCCATATTAACAATATTATCATATTGCATTAAAGACTTTATTTGACTTAAAGTTAGCCATATAAATTGCTTGTGTATCTTTATTTCTTCCGTTATTTTAATAATAATATTACGATTTCTTTTTCGAAGAAAACGACTGCCTTGTTCTGACTGAAGCTGATCTACCAAAACTTGTTCAGGCTTCGCATTAATAAAATAATCTAAATATAAAGGTATACGGCCTTTATGCACTCTGGTGTAATTACTACGTGTTGCCTGCAAAGTTGGAGATAATTGCACGTGGTTTGTATTCCCTGGCTCTATTTTTGCTTGTAATAAAAAATGCAGTACGCCGTTTATTTCTTTGGTAATAATGCCAAGATACCCCACTTCAGATTGATTAATAATTGGCTGTTGCCACTTTTCTTGAAGGCAATTACTTGCAACGTTAATCCCCTCAATAGAAAAAAAACCTCCTGACTGATGTTTTATTAAGCCCACTTTCTTGTCACAGCTCCAACCTTTAATTGCTTTTAATGGGCATTGTGTGACACTAACTTCTATTTTATTGTTTTGCCTTGCCAACCATGATAAAACTTGTTCTACTGATGTCTGTTCACTTTGATGGTGCAATGCACTTTTCAAAAATAATTTATCAGCAATTTGATGATTCATTTTTGATATTTCTTCAAATAAAAATCAATCGTTTTATGTAGCCCCTCTTTAAAGCTTTGTTGTTTCCGCCAAGATAGTTGGTTTTTTATTTTTGTAGAATCAATTGCATAACGAAAATCATGCCCCTTTCTATCCTCCACAAAAGTTAACTGTTTTTTATAACTACACTCTTTTGGAACTTTTTCATCTAAAATTCTACAAATTAAATCAGCGATTTCATTGTTACTCAACTCTTGATCGGCGCCAATATTATAAACTTCACCTTTTTTTCCATTATGAAACACTAAATCAATTGCACTACAATGATCGCTGACAAACAACCAATCTCTAATATTACTACCGTTACCATAAATGGGGATATCTAAGCCTTTAATCGCATTTCTAACAATTGTTGGTATTAATTTTTCATCATGTTGTTTAGGCCCATAATTATTAGAGCAATTAGTAATAACTATATTTAACCCATAAGTATGAAAGTAACTCCTAACCATCATATCGCTGCTAGCCTTGCTGGCGCTATATGGTGAATTTGGAGCGTATGAAGTATTCTCTGTAAATAGACCCTCTTCTCCTAACGAACCATAAACTTCATCTGTTGAAATATGATGAAATCTATTTTCTTTATTGTTTCCCCAGTATTTATTTGCAACATCCAATAAAACAAATGTGCCAAAAACATTTGTTTTAACAAAAACACCAGGACCACTAATTGAGTTATCTACATGACTTTCCGCTGCAAAATGAATCACATTGCTAATACTATATTTTTCAAATAACTCTTCGACCAATGTCCTATCCGAAATATCACCTTGGACAAAAGTATAGTTTTTATTATTTTCAAGACCTATTAAATTCTCTAAATCTCCGGCATAAGTAATCAAATCTAAATTAACAATAGAATAATCTTTATATTTTTTCAAGAAATAATCTAGAAAATTAGAACCGATAAAACCAGCACCGCCTGTTACCAAGATTGTTTGCATTATTCTATTAAACTCTTAATATATTTTCCATAATAACTATTGCCCATTGTATTCGCAATGTTTAAAACTTCGTTTTCATCAATCCAACCCTTGTTGTAAGCAATCTCCTCTAAACAAGCAATTTTATAACCCTGTCTTTTTTCAATTGTCTCAACAAACTGACTGGCTTCCAATAAGCTCTCAAACGTCCCTGTATCTAACCAAGCAAAGCCCCTCCCTAAAAGTTCAACTGATAATTTTTTATGTGACATATACACCTTATTAATATCTGTAATTTCCAACTCTCCTCTTTCAGAAGGCTTAATATGTTTTGCAATTTCAATTACATTATTATCATAAAAGTATAAACCAGTTACTGCATAGAGAGATTTAGGCTGTAAAGGCTTTTCTTCCAAAGAAAGCACATTCAAACCATCGTCAAATTCTACAACTCCGAAACGCTCTGGATCAGCAACTTTGTAACCGAAAATAGTTGCACCACTCTGTCTACGTAATACCTTTTCAAGAACATTAGTAAAACCTTGCCCATAAAAAATATTATCTCCCAATACTAAACATACACGACTATTTCCAATAAAGTCTCTACCAATCAGAAATGCTTGTGCCAGACCTTCTGGCTTATCTTGAGTTTTATAGGTAATATCTAGCCCCCATAGACTACCATCCCCCAATAGTCTTTCATACTGTGGCACATCATGAGGGGTGGAAATAATTAAAATATCACGTATATTTGCCAACATTAGAACCGACAATGAGTAATAAATCATAGGTTTGTCATAAACAGGAAGTAGCTGCTTAGACACAACCTTCGTTAATGGGAATAGTCTTGACCCACTCCCTCCAGCTAAAATTATTCCCTTATAATCCATTATTTAGCCTCTGTTTTAAATAAAACTACAGATAACATCAACCCAATAATGATTACCGCAACCAAGTCAAAAAATATAACTCTGTATCTAATAAAGCCCATTAATAGAAATGCATTAATAGAAAAAGTCATAAGTGATGCCCAATAAAGCATTACAAAATCTCGATATAGATTTTTTTTCCATAATAAAAATGCACCTATAAATGATGCTGCAAATAGCAACAAGGACATGTAATCCTTAAGACCTCTAAAACTAGCACCAAATGCATGCGCTACTTTAGCAATTCCATACATCGCACTTCCTAAAGTTCTATCTGACCATTGTTTATAATAGATTTCCATTACGCCATTTTTACTAGAATTTATTAATTCACTTTGATCCGACCAATCATAACACTCTTTTTTTCCAAGATAAACGTCTTTTTCACGAGAGTGTTTTTTGTTATTTAATAAGTACTTAACCACAATATCTGTACACGGATTTGGCCGGGTTTTATAAACACTATTGAATTTTTTAGTATCCGCCTCATTGTGCAAATTATATTTTGCAATAGTTTTTCCAAGAATAGTGTTTTTTGGTTGATCCCTAAGTCCGTTATAACGAACAAAAGCTTGAGGACCCAAAACAGATGTCAATATAACCGTGTTATTATGAGTAGAAATAAAGTATGACCAGGGGGCAATAATTAACAACACAATAAAGCTCGTTTTGGTAATTAATATCAACGATTTTATTAAATTTTTATGTAGATATAACAACATAATAAATAGTGAAATTAATAGCAAGATTTGATTGGATTTTGTCAAAGTCATCAAACCTAAAACTAATCCAATAAAATACAAATATCTATCTTCTCTACTCCTAAAATATTTAACCATTAACAATACAAGTATTGCATATAAGAATATGCTAAATGTTTCACCTGTTAAATTCAACGAATAAACATGTAGTGGCAACCACAAGGCCACAACAACTGAAACAAACAGACTTGTGTTATCTGACCTACTTAAATGCCTGGATATACTAAATGAAAGTGGGATTAATAGGGACGACAAGATAATTTGCGCAATCTTTATTGAGGCTATTGGATTTTCAAAAAATTTAACAAAAAAACTTTGAAAGATAACGTACACAGGAAGTCTGTATGCACCGCCCAACGATCTTATAAAATCATTTTCATTGCCCAAAATATATGCTGGAGCAATCCAACCAAAGTCATTTTGGGCCAGGTTCAAAAAATATGTAAAATAAATCTCACTATTCAAAAATTCTTTTGAGATGTAAAGCATTAATAACAAATGAATTACAAAAATCACTTGCATAAAAAAAGACTGTTTAGTGGCGGTATATTTCTTGATAATCATTTCTTTGAATAATTCATAATTTCCGTTTTAATCTAAGCTATTTTTCAAAAAATTTTCTTTGGGCTGTTCAACTCTAGCTCATTATAAATAATTATCTTGATTTGTTTCGATGTTATGAATCATTGTAAAAACTTGTAAGGTGAGACTCTTATTTAGATATTTTGGCAACCTTCTAATCGTATCTAAACAATCTTTAACTTCTTATAAGCAAACAGAACCATCCTTAATAAGAGCCAACCATGGCGAAAGCGCGATATTTGAGTTTCGCCATATTCTCTCGCAGCATAGCGAACTGGAATCTCTATTACTTTTAAATTTAACTTTGTGGCGCCAAAAATAAGATCAAAATCACCAAAAGGATCAAAATCTCCAAAGTAAGAACGGTTGGCTACTATCTTTTCATAATTCTTCTTAGTTAATACCTTCGTACCGCAGAGAGTATCAGTAAGCCTTTGGTTTAACAACCAAGTAAAAAGCATTGAAAAAGTTCGGTTAGCCCAAAAGTTCAAAAAACGCATTGCCTGGTCATCCATTGGATAAACTAAACGCGTACCATTAATATACTCTCCTTTGCCCGAAGCAATCGCTCTATAAAACTTCGGTAAATCTTCTGGTGGAACAGTAAGATCGGCGTCTAAAATCATTAAAATATCTCCGCGCGCATGATCAAACCCCTTACGCACTGCATCCCCTTTGCCTTTTCCATCCTGCACCAGAACTTTGATATCTTTATTTGGATAAGCGGCGATTACACGATGTATTTCACCTAAAGTATCATCCTGACTATTCCCCTCTACATATAGAATCTCTAGATCCTCACAGAAGTCCGGTAAGCGCTTCACTGCATTCTCTATGTTTCCTTTCTCATTGCGACAAGGGATAAGCACAGTAGTTGATGGCTGTTTCAGCCCCACCTTGCGAACTGGACGAGCAACTATATAATTTCTAAGAGATAGTCGACGAATTAAAGGCAAGGTGCCAATAAAACGATTGATGATCAAACCTAAGCCAAACAGACTACGGGGTATCAACTGACGCCACTCTCGTTTGACCGGGTCAAAATCAGCTAACTGTAAAAAACCCAAAGTGTCCTCTGTAGAAAGCCAGTTCATTTCAACTGATGGCATTTTTAGACCAATCTTCTCTCCTAGAGTAAGTATAGGTTGCCAACGCCACGAGTAGTAGGAGATGATAAGTCGGGTATCTGGAGTACAGAGAGAGTGGAGTCCCGCAAAGGCATTCTCGCAATCATCCAAATAACCAATTGTATCTGAGAGAATGATAAAATCAAAGGACCCTTGAAGAGAAGATATCAACGCTTCATCTTCCAAATCACCCTGAACAAATTCTAGGTTTGGATAATTTTTCTTTGCGGCAGAAATCATATTGATACTTAAATCTACACCTACACCGTAAGATGGATTTAGAGCATTTAAAAGTTGCCCTGTGCCACATCCTAGTTCTAGAATACGCTTACCATCTCCAACTAAAAATTGCATATATGAACGGTCGTTTTTGTAAAAATAACCATTTCTGTTAATCCAACTATCGCGATTTTCTGCAAGTTTATCTGCTTGTTCTTTTATCGCCTGTTTTCTTTTACTAAGACCCATCTACTTCGAAACAATTAGTGTAGCATTAAAAAAAACAGATAAAAATTTATTTATATATTTTCCTATTAATGGAACATTAAATAAACTACCAACAGCACTCCTAAGTAAAATATTACCTTCATAATGATCTCGGTACGCAAAACTACTTATCCTATCTCCAGTTATATCCACAGTAGATGAAAACATTTGATTCAATAATTTTTTGTAAAACCATATAGGTTTCAAATATAAAAAACTAGCATACCTATTGGCAGCGCCATCATTTATATATTTATCATAAAAATAGTTTCTAATCGAAACTGGAAAATAATGAACAAACCACATTTTTGTATGCGTATCGAATGGTACCAATCTATGTGGAAAATCTAACAACATCTTTCCTTTCAATGAAAGAACTCTTTTACATTCTGAAAAATAATTATCAACATTATGTACATGCTCAAGAACTTGCTGGCTGATTATTATATCAAAAGATGTATCATTAAAAGGTAATTGGGCACCATCATAAGTAAAAAAAGTATCAGATCCAAACCCCATATTATCATGCAATATATTTAATTGATTCATTGTTTTCTGATTTCTTACATCCACTCCAATTAAATTTTTATACCCTAAAATTCGTAGGTAAGTAAGTAATTGTCCACCGCCACAACCATAATCCAAAATTCTAATAGATTTTTCTTCTTTTGCTAACTGTTCTACATATTTTATAATAATAAATAATTTAGACATTTCTATATTCTCAACAAGAGCAATACACAAATCATCAATTAATTGCTTATTTTGACCTGATGATAGCTCAACTTCTCTCCATATTTTATCTGGGTTTACTGCCATTTAATTACCTCACTTAATGTTATTTAACCAATTCTCAATAATAAAAACTACATTTTCCTTCTTGTATCTCTCTGGCAATAAAGAATTCAGCATAAATTTTTTATCTTTGATTTTTACTTTGTTCATAGCATCTATAAACTGTTGCGCATCACTGGCAATTATAATACTGTTTTCCTTGCACTCTTCAGCGATCTCTTTAATACCGCCTGCCACTTCTGTAGCTATAACCGGTGTGCCACAAGCTAAAGATTCTAATACCGAATTAGACATTCCTTCCCAGCGTGATGGGAGTAGGAAAACATCGGCACCTGCATACCACATCCATGGATTATCACAAAAACCTTTAAAATTAATACGTCCTTTTATTTTTAGGGTTTCAGCGTCTTTCATTAACTTAGCTTTAAGTTTCCCTTCTCCCATAATTGTAAGTGTTGAATTTTTATTCTCTAATTCACTAAACCAAAGCAACAGTCGATCAAAACCTTTTTGAAAGGTTAGCCGTCCAGAGGCTATATAGCACACCCCTCCCTTATCAAAACGCTTTACTCGTAATATAGAGCTACTTATTTTTTGTATATCTACTGGGTTAGACAATACTTCCAATATATACTCTGGAACCATAAAGTCTAAAATGAACTCATCTCTCATTCTTTTTGAGCTGCAAATTACTTTATTGGCTCTTTTATATAATATTCGATATAAAAATATCATTAGCTTTGGGTAAGGGTTATTCTGTAAGCTAATTGAAGGTAAATTTGCTTCTCTAACCCAAATACTTGTTTTTTTAGGCAATGCCCAATAAGCTGCTAATAGAGCAACATTGATATAACCAAAAGTGGAAAAAACTACTTTTGGCTTAAGTATGCGTATCATTCTGATAAGCGGAATGATAGACTTTTTTAATGAATCTGTACCTAAATCATATATTGGAACTTCATCCGGAACCATTGATAGTAGTTTTCCAGTACGATTAAATACAATTATACCGACGAGGTGGCCACGAAAATGCAACTCTGATAACAAATTCAGTGTGACACGCTCTGCCCCACCACCTGAAAACAATGGCAAAATAAATAATAGCACTTATAAATCTCCTATCTGTACAAAAGTCTCTTATAAATAGAAATAATTTTATCTGTATGTGTGACAGAGGAGTATTCAAGTATTACTTTACGATATGCAGTATCAACTATAGACTCTGTATTTATGTCTTTTGATATAATGCGAAACATATACTTTGAAAGTGAGTTGGAAGTTGACTCATCATACAATAATCCAGTCTTATTATGCTCTATAGTTTCAATATGCCCTCCTGATCTATATGCCAAAACCGGGGTTTTTTGTATCATTGACTCAATAATTACCCTGCCAAAAGGCTCATTATGGCTCGATGCAATTAATAAATCTAGGGCAGATAATGTTAAGGATGGGTCATTAACAAACCCCGTCATCATTACGTGATCATCTAATTTTAGAGACCTAATTAGATTATTAATCTTTCTAGTATAGTGAACATCACCTCTACCCACTATCATTAAATGAATTTTATAGGTATTTCTAGTGCGATGAACAATTTCCTGTAAAGCAAATAAAATATTTTCAACGTGTTTCCATGGTACGAGCCTACCAACATAGCCAAGTAAAAACGCATTTTTTAAAAAAGGATACTTAACATTTATAGCCTTTCTAGATTTTCTTTTATCATAAATTATTTTAGTGTCAAATGGATTTTTAACGCATGCACTTGACTCTTGAGTTAGATTATCAGGTAAAGAATTATGAACATAAGAGGAGATTGACACTACAAAGTCAGAAAGATAATGAACTGTACGCCATTTCATTGAATTTGAAAGAAGTGTTCTTTGATGCCATACATATTTAGCTGGAGACAATTTTACTGGTAACGACCAAGTTAAATTAATTCGTAAATCATTGCCATGGACTATATCAATACTATTGCTTTTAATATATTTAGCAATCAAGCCTACATGAGCAAGCATAAAAAATGATATGTATATTAGATTTGGTTTTTGACCAGCAAGATTGCTTAGAGGGACAACGTCATAAGGAATGCCCAAACTGTCAAGATGTTTAGATAATGGCCCATCAGCAATATGTAATACAATTGTAGGGTTGATATATATTCTTGTTTGTAGTTCTGTAAACAAATTTATAGCAGACCAATGACTGCCTCCCACAGAATCGCCTACGAATGGAAACAATATATTCACAAATATTTAGAAAAAACAAAAAGATAAAATATATTTAACTAGATTTTTCATGGTCTGACAGATATTTTTTAGCATCAAATGAAACATTATGTCGAGGATATTTAAATAGAGAAAGAACCACTTTCCAATAAGGCACTGAACACAACATCCGTGTAATATCATAAAAATATAAAAAGAAAGTCCTATCTACTCTATCCCAAATTTTATGATTACCGATGGTCAATATAGTGACTATAAATTTGAAAAAACGTCTTGTATACTTGACTAAATATGAAGAAATATGATACTTATTAATCTGATCACTCTTATTCCAAACATTCGAATAATTATATTTTTCTATAGTGCTTTTATATAAAAACTGTTCATTCTTATATTTATTTGGTATAGAGGCCCAAAATTCAATCATCTTAGAATCCCATAGTGGTAGTCTCCATTCATACTCATAGTATTCAAACACTCGCTGACCTTGTATGACATATTTAGATTGTCTATTGATAAATTCGTAATAATAAATAAAGTCACAAACATTTATATCGGCACCATAACTGTCCTTAAGAAAACTGTAACTATTATCTATTTTTTTAGTGATCTCACTAATATTATTTGGGGTTTTCATATAGCCCCATAACGAATAATATTTATTAATAATTGTATCGAAAATATTTTTACAAAGATGATTTTTATTACAATATTGATATAATTGCGTTATATGTCCCCCAGTAATAAAATCACCACTATTTCCATTAATAAATACTGCATTATTATCAATTAGTTTTGCTTCTTTGAGGCATTTAACTGAATAAAGGCCTTGATAATAAGGCACAGCATTTGGTACATCGGCATATTCTAAATATGAAAAAAAATCATCACTCTGATAGAAATCGGCTTGTTCTTTTATATTTAAGTCAACAAAAATCCATTTATACCCTAAATCATTAGCAATTTTTTTAGCAGAAAGAGCCTCAAAATTATCTCTCATTCCGTATGTAAAACATATAACATTTTCATAGTTATAATGCCTTAAAATTGATGCAATTAATCTAGAATCATAACCACCACTTAATGGAATAACTATTTGCCTGTTATTTACAGAATTAATTATTTCACGCATAACTTCTAAAATAACATTATTAAATTTAGAAGACATGAGTTCCAATGATTTATACTCACTACTATCTGCACCAAACCATGCTTGATAATTATTAATATTGTGAATTAAAACATTATTGCAACGGTGTAAAAATATTTGTCCAGGAATAAATGATTTTATTTTTGTATAGAGCGTGTCTTCAAATAATGTGTACCCTGACATCAATATCTGTAATTTAGAGGAGTTAGAAATGCTGAATTTTTCTCCCATTTCTTTTTGCAAATAACTTATATCGTCTGTTACTACAACTGACTTGTTGTTAATTAGATAATACAATGGAATAGAACAAATGTGATCTACAGAAATTATTACATGAGAACTAGTATCGATAATTAGAGAAAAATTACCTCGTATTCTAGAAATATATTCAACAATAATTTGATCATCTACAGGTTCATTTTCAAGAAAAGATATGAGGTTATCTAATTCTACACTCCATGAAGAAAAATTGCCTTTGTATAATATATAACCCTTCTTAATTTCACGATAAACCCATTTATTATCACGATTAATTATTAATCGTAATTCACCTTTAATAGTGTAATTATTTTTCAATTACAATCTCACAAATGCAAAAAAATATTGAAAATCTAAAGTTCAATTTATCAATCATATTAATTTACCTCTTTATGGAAGCCAATGGTTTAACAGGTATACCCACATAAATACCTGGTTTGTTTAATTTACCTTTAACTAAACTCATTGCTCCAATAATAGTTTTGTTTTTAATAATTGAACCTTTCAATATATTTACATCATTTCCAACCCAGCAATAATCTCCTATTGTAATTTCTTTTGTATCAAATATATTACGACAAGTTATGTCATTAACAACACGGTGATCATTATCATAAATTTTTACATTCTCTCCAAAAATAGAGCACTTGCCAATTTCTATATTCTCTCTACATACAATTGAAATATTTCTATTAAAAAAACATCCATCTTTAATAAGTAATTTCGCATCATTTCTGACAGCTATTAAAACACCAGATCTTAATGTTATAGTGCCGAGGATATCTATTTGTGCATTTTTAGAAATCTCTATATTAGAAAATCCATCAAATATTATGCGTCCTTTTAAATTTATGTTTTTACATAAAAACCTAAGATATAAATTATAAATTTCACTGTATATTCTAAAAAAAAAGTTAGTCATTGTTAGATTTTAAGCAGAAGATCAAGAATTTTATTAACATTGATTCAAATATGAATACCGTTATCATGCAATATTTCAGTAGCAATATTACCTGAAGTATTGTCTATCATCGGAAAAAATTCTTTATATGTGCTTGATGATAACATTGATATTTCATTTGGATTTTGAAGCCACTTATTCACAAAAATACTCAATTCTTTTTCATTGGACACTCTCTTAATAAGCCTATTCTCAGAAAATTCTGTCATATTTTTTCCATTATTATTAGGTGATTCTATATATTCAACACATGGAATTCCCGTTGCTATTACGTCAAGCACTACACTAGTATTAAAGCCAATAGCCAATCTTTTACCCTTGCACAATGCAAATACATGAAGTTCGGAATAGGTCCATGTTATTCCATAATTATCCAAACCAAATACATCTTCGTATATATTCTCTGCACTATTTTTTTCATTTGGGTGCACTTTAATAACTACCTTCATGCTCAAACTATCAATAAATATTTTTTTAATATTTTTCACAGATTTCATCTTCTCGTTAAATAAAAGATGTGCGTTTGATGCATGCCTTGATAACACTATAACAGTATTATTATCGTTAAAATTGTATGGTAATTCACGACTCTGACTTTGTATAGTCTTAATCCATTCTGGTTCATGTCTAGGTATGCCGGCTATGCATATTTTATCTAGGCCTATCTTATACCTCAAATCATAATATCTACTCTGAAATTTAGCATGTATATAAACTTTAATATTGTCTTTATTGTTAACATTAGTAAATTGAGGTAATTTCGTTTGAGGGATAAGCATGTTTAACGCATGAGGTAATGAGTATTTATTATTACTCTCAAATAACTGCAACACATCTGACGTCATATAATTATTTTCAGCATGAATATCGTACAGTAAAATATCTGCACGGGACGCGCACCTATTAATGTCTTTACTTTCCAGCCTGAATTCTTTCTTATATAGGCTGTTACGCAATAAGATTAATGGCCAAATTAAAATATAATAAAACAAACGTTTGTTTTTTAAACGTTGCAATATATCAAACAATCGAAGTTTGGTACGGTTATTATTGGACCAATTTATACTATCGTAAACTGATGCATACTTAACCCACGTATCATCATAGGCATGGATTAAAACTACATCAAATATATTGTTAGATATTTTAACTACGGCATTATCTCTATGAAATGATCTTACTATATTCGCATCAGGTATTATTAACGTAAAAGTCAGACTACCTGACAGATCATTCATACGATTTATAATTGACAACCAACTATCTAACGTACCCAAATGCGGAAAACACAAAACAAATAATCTAGATCTTTTCATTTGTATTGTTTAAAAAATAATATGAAATATGTTTTTTTAATTTACGACCAATATACATAATAAATCTTCATTTTTCCGGTGCAAATATAGAGCCTTGTGTAACAGGAACTGTAGTAGGAGTGATTGCAGATATTGGAATTGAAGGTTTGAGTTGAGTATATTTATGAAACAATTCAACCATTTCAATTTGACGTTTATCTGTCAAACTGTACCCATCAACACCTGCCAATAAAATTTTGTCTGCGCCTCCAATAGTGGCAACTGAAATAGCGTATGCCAACGATAATGTTGAAGATAATACACACCCATTCTTTTTAATCTCAAAACACCCAGACTCTACTCGCAAGCCATAATCCAAAATCTCTATATTTTTAATAATTTCACGAATTACCTTTGGCACTCTAGTCAAAGGTATTATTATAGGTTTGTTTAGTTTTGTATAATAATCAAACTCAATTAAAATTCGTGTTTCATGACAAGCTACATAAGCATCTACCATTGATTCCGGAACAGATTTGTTTATGTTTAAGCATAACACAAATATGTTATTTTGCTTAATAAATAACTGTAGCGCATCTATATATTTTTTTGTACTTGCTCCAGAACCTAGAATTAAAATAGTTTTCCCGGTAAACATCCCTTCAGCTGACCATTCCCCATACTCATTGCCTTCTATACCAGATGAAGCCCTCAACATATTTTCAAAACTAAAAAATGGCTCTTTTGATGATTTGAGAAAGTTTATAGAAGAAAGAATTTGATCGGTACCATAACGCTCATCACCAAGCATTTCTTGAATATATGTTGGGTGGATGCCATGTAATGCAGAAAGGTAGTAGTACATATTTGGTCCCCACTGGTGTATCTTCTGTAGAGCATTAAACTCCTGTAGTGCAAGTGGGAAAACTGCATCTGGAAAATACGTCACATCCTTACGTTGCCCTAACTCTACTAATAGATATTCTGTCCTTGCATTACCTGCACCACGTCCCATGCCACAAATTGTTGAATCAAGATATAAAACTCCAGCATTTAAAGCTGCCATTGTGTTCTGAACGGCTAACCCTTTATTATCATGAGCATGAATTCCCAAAGGTCCTGACCAGCCATTCTCAATAGTCTTAATAATTTTCTTTACATTGACAGGATCCAAACTACCAAACGAATCTGCCATATATAGAACTTCAACCATATTCCAGCTTTCAATTAAACTCGATGTTTTGACTAATTTGTCATGACTAACTAAATCAATCTGCATTAAATTTAAGAAAACACGATAACCTAAAACATTTAACCTCTCAACAATTTCATGACATTGCTCAATGTCATCTATATTTGTTGCAATACGTACAATATCAACCGGTGATTCACTCTTGCTTGTAAAAAGTTGATTGACTGCATTATCTATCCCTTCACTACAATTTATTATTTCAGACGCATTAACCATTACTGAAATTAATACATTACTAGGTAAATCAATTGATTTCAGATATACATCTGTTGAATAGGCATTAGCACCTAAAAACTTTTTTGCAGGCAAGAATCGAAAACCTATTTCAATAATCTCTATTTTTGCCGTTGCTATTGCAGTTAAATATTTACGAACAGTATCAGGATCAAAATCCCAATTCACATAATAACCACCATCTCGCAAAGTACAATCAAGAATCATATTTTTATATTAATTTTTAATTTTATTAGAATAAATTTTGAAAATAGAATCCAGTTCCATTTTTTCTCTAACATATTCAAGTGTTTCTTTATCGTCAACACTCACAGCATCACAATCAACAAAAACTGATTTAATTTTAAAGCCTTTTTCAAGTATTCTTAAATATTCACAATACTCAATATCTTCCAATCTACCATGTTGCCAACCAGAATATTCTAATAAAAAATCTTTTTTAAACGGTACAACATGATACCCCTTTAGCATAGGAGCATTTTCCGTTCTTAGTGAAGATGGAATATCAGATCGAGAAAAATACATGATATTCATATTCTCATCAACTACAGTCTTCATATGTGTAGGTGAATTATAGTGATTACAAGGGGTAACAAGCATAGCAACATTTGAATCCTTATCTTTACACATGGTGTTCACAACTAAGTCAATATGCTGTGGATCAACTAAAGCCTCATCACCTTGTATATTTACAACAATATCACAATCTATCGATTCTGCCGCCTCTGCAATCCTATCAGTGCCAGTTTCATGAGAATTGCTAGTCATTATATACTTTCCACCATATGATGAAACAACGCTTGCAATCTCTTTACTATCAGTCGCAACATACACATCATCTAAAGTTTTTGCCATAATGCATCTTAGATAAACATGAACAATCATTGGTAAACCCAATATATCAATAAGAGGCTTGCCTGGAAGGCGGCTAGAGTTAAAACGAGACGGTATAATTCCTACAATTTTCATACTAATGCTTACAAAGCCAAACTAAATTTACTTTAGTTAATAAAATATTTTATATTCTTCTAACTATCTGGATTAATGCCAATCATAATATCAGGATTATTTTCAGCAAAATATGTTGATAAATATGATTTTGATACCTCTCCAATATGTCCTTTTAATATTGATGATAGACGATAGTTACTGCCACACCAACTTCCATCAATCCTATCATTAATCTCTTTCACACCACCTGCTATTTCATCTTCAGTATTTAATATAAGCTCTATTGATAGAGAGTCAAGGATACTTTTATTGAACGAAATATCTTTCATACTATAATTCTCCTCAAGCTGAATCAGCTCACATAATGTCATCATTCTTTTTTCTTTAATGAGCCATAGTTTTTTTGGCATAACTATTGATGTATTACACATAGGAACGTGGTGCCATGGCCAAGGAAAAGTATTGCAAAGGAAAGTTGGTTTTTTTAATGATGTTGCCAACCCATAAATTCCAGAAGTTGTTCCAACATAAAACTTACAATCATTCATTAATGCTAAATCTGCGATATCGCCTAATATGTTTCTGTACTTTGATGGGTAGTCAAGTATTAACTCACTCTTGATAAATTCTTTTATAGGTTGATTACCCATCTTTACAGCTGTTATATTACGCTTCTTCATTTCTCTTGCTGCTTTAAATTGTATTTCAATTGGACTATGTTGACTTGTATAAGAATATCCTACAGCATCACTATTTTTCATAGAGGCTTTAAGCCTGCCATAATCATCACCTCTATCAAGAACTATGTAGTATTGCCTATCTTTTAAGGACATTTTTTTTAATATATCTTTAAATATTTTCGTTTCATCTGTATCAAAAGGGAAGGCAACCTCAGATAAGAGGTGTATATTTGGATCAGTCTCAAGCATTTTGATATTTAATGTTAGAAAAGATGTGGCTATTTTCCCTCCTTTTTTTTCAATCTGTTCTTTTTGAAATGTAAGACCAATATCTAACAAACAGCAAACCATTTTATTATTTATCATCTTCAAACCAGATCGTCTATGATGCTCAAGCAGACTGTGATTTGCAACACCACGTGTTTTCTTATAATGACGCACTCCAATAAGAGTGGGATTACTAGTTCTAGAAATAATTTTTACCTTTCTAGCAAAATACTCAACATTTAATGTCTGGTTACCAAATGCATTTGGATATCTAAAGAAATACACATCAAAAAACCTTAAGATATAAACGACCGAATAAACAATTAGGCCAATACCACTACTAATTTTCTTCATCAAAAACTATTTTTTATACTGTTACAATAAAAATCATACTCTTTGTCTTTTAATGTTGTAAAGTCTTTCCTACTAGTGATTACGGTTTTGATGTCTAGATTATATATATCTAACAAGTCACCGATGGAATGATAAGGAATTGTCACTCCATCAGGACTAACTATTATTGAACTTTTTGGGTAATGAATTCCATTACCATCAACTCCTGTACGATTAACTCCTATCATGATACATTGATTTTCTATTGCTCTTGCTTTCAAAAGTGTGTTCCAATGTGAAATTCTTTCTTTTGGCCAATTAGCAATTACAATCATGACATCACAATTAGGCGCCATAATAGAGAACATTTCTGGAAATCGTAAATCATAACATATTGAAAGCCCAAAATTAAGATTGCCAATTTTTTTTATTACAATATTTTTTCCTTGTGAAATATATTTATTTTCACCAGAATAACTAAAAAGATGAACTTTATTGTATAAGGGTAATGAATTTCCAAAATTATCAGACAAACATAAAGCATTATATGGGAGGCTACTTTCTTGTTTTTTCAGGAAAGCACCAAATATAATATTAATATTACATTTGATAGATAAATCAGAAAATATTTGTAAAGTCTCTGAATTATCTACAAGTTCAGGTAAGGGTTTTTCAGGTGAAAAACCTGTTAATGTAGCCTCAGGAAATATTATTAATTCGCAAGATTCTGAAGAAGCCCTGTGAATATATTTTTCACACTCAATAATATTATCAGCCTTACTAAGCCAAATCTGGTTCAATGATACAACTGCTATTTTCATTTTTATAAAAAGTAGTTATTTAGTCTATGGAATCCTAAAAACAATCCGTGCAATGCAATATTATAATAATAATCAACATGTTTAGACCTTACTATTGTTTAAAATTATATTTGTGGTTGGCGTCTAACATTAAACATGTTAGAAGATAGGACATAGATCTACATAAAATATTGCAAATTAAGTAAGAAATAAGCAAATACAACTTAACATGTATTTCTTTCAATTTCATATATAGATTCACACATAACATCTATAGATGTTATCTTTGGATGCCAATCAAGATATTTTTTTGCTTTAGATATATCGGCAACTTGCCTAATATATTCATTCTCACGTGATGGTCCATAATTTATATTAATATCTACACCACTTACGCGCGAAATAGATTTTACAATTCCTAGCAATGAGGTTGAAACACCTGTTGCACAGTTAAATACATTACTTTCATTATTTTCCATAAGATACTTTATTGATGCATATTGCATCTCCATTACATCGTCTATATGAATATAATCCCTTTCAACTGTGCCGTCTTCTGTATCATAATCTTTCCCGTTAATTGTAAAATCTTTATTTATTCCTGTGGCAGTCATTATAGCTATTCTAATAGGATTTAAGAAATTTTGATCTTCAGTATTAGCAAGTTCTTTATAAGATCCAACTACTCTAAACATTCTCAATATAACGTAGTTAAAATTACCATTCGAAGACGAAACATTTTTCAACATTGTTTCGCAAATTTCTTTTGTTTTGCTGTAAACGTTAAATGGAGACATGCTCTCATCTTCGCTAATAAATTGACTATCGTTGTTACCATATACAGCTGAAGATGACGGATATATAAAATTATGTACATTATTCTTTATACATGCGTTAATCAGGTTCATAGTGATACCGACATTGATTAAATATGCTTTTAATGGATTATCTTCAATGTATCTCGGGTCAACTAAAGATGCGTAATGAATAACCAAATCAGGCTTAGTATCAGTCAAAAAACTAGATAACTTATCTTTATTAGATAAATCAAACTGATGAAAATCATGCTTTGTTTTATATGTTAAAGCCCTATTATCAGTAAGTATTAAAGTTAGATTATCTTTTTTTGATAAGTAATTTACAGTATGGGCTCCAATAAAACCAGCAGCACCAGTAATTAATATTTTCATTAAATTTTTTCCAAGTATCTTGATACACCATTATCTAAAGCTTTTTTGTAAACCACAAGAGATTTATCTAAGGCATCACGCGTTAACTCTAATTCTCTTTCACCATGTCTATAACATATAATGATATTACGCATTAAAACCTTATGTCTGGCCATTTCCTGTTGAAATAACATTGTTAGATCTGAATCTCTTTGCCCATCTAAATTATTTGTTGTATATCTTGGTAGCCATGGCAAACCATCAACAATAAAAAAGTCTGCTAGCTCATGATATGATGACACCTCGTTCATCATATGAATCAATTTACTTCCATATTCTTTTAAATGAGACACAACATCATTTTTCTCATAAAAATCCATCGTAGCAACAAATGCTCCAAGAGAACACATTTCAGCACCATGAGTACTACTAAGCAGAAAAACTCTATTTTCAACGCCTATTGATCCAAGATCCATTAACTCTTTTTTACCTACAAGAGCAGATAATGAAAATCCATTTGCCATCCCTTTACCAAAGGCGGTTAAGTCTGGCTCAACATTATAATAATGTTGAGCTCCTTTAATACTCCATCTAAATCCAGTAATTATTTCATCAAATATTAATACAATATTTTTCTTATCACACAATAATCTAACCTTGCTTAAAAAGTCATTAGTAGGCTCCATGAGATACGTTGCTGGCTCAAGAATTACACAAGCTACTTGATTTGAATATTGGGAAATTATTTTCTCTAAACTTTGAATATTGTTATATTCAAATAATTTCGTATAATTTACTGTCTCATCTAAACAACCAGCATTATTCGATGTAGTACCAATAAACCAATCATCATATGAAAAAAAAGGCTGCTCCTTACAACGAGCGACTATTTTACGTCCAGTATAAGCTCTAGCAAGCTTTACAGCAGCAGTTGTTGCTGATGACCCGTCTTTTATAAACTTCGCCATATCTGCAGAGTCAATTAATGATACTAGCCTCTCAGCAGCCTCTAATTCAATTAGAGTAGGAAATGACGATGTATTTCCATTATTAATTTGTTTAATGGCAGCTTCATTTATAGATTTTTCTCCATATCCAATAGTAACTGACCTAAGCGCCATACCATAATCTAGAAATTTATTTCCATTTTGGTCAAATAAATAAGCACCTTTACCATGAGAAGTTATTTTTGGAGCAGTTACAGGATAACTATCATAGCTTTTGGTATGCACATGGGCACCCCCTGGTATGGTGCTAACAAGTCTGTCAATAATCGCATTTTCTTCTATTTTATTTTTTGTCATATTGTAATCCTCCCATTTCTAACGCTTGTTAAAAATAGAATCTCCGTTGTTTAAATAGCCTCAAGTAGCTTTCTTGGTGGAATCCCACCAATCGAACTATGAGG
>ENA-OREN01001953-OREN01001953.1-marine-metagenome-genome-assembly--contig:-NODE-1953-length-22399-cov-4.770451_pt1 | contig 22399 bp, 33 predicted proteins | sample MGYA00248624_ERZ508555 | MGnify/ENA primary metagenome ERZ508555 (study PRJEB26222, sample SAMN06267773) | marine metagenome | isolation source: Saanich Inlet, British Columbia, Canada | place...
TAAGTTTGTTGAAATTGAAGAAACACGTTATGATGAAAACTCTGAAGTTGAACAACACTACAAGTATAGGTGATTTTTTTGTCTGAATGGATTAAAGCATGCAGTTTAGATCAGGTGAAGAAAGGTGAACTTTTTGGATTTGTTCAAGATGGTAGAAAATTATTGATAGCAAATCTTGATGGTACCATTCATGCAACTGATTTAATTTGTACTCATGCTGATGCAGATCTTTCTACTGGATTTCTGAGCAAAGAAGGTGTTAGATGCCCATTACATCTTTCAGTTTTTAATTTAGTTAATGGTAAACCGAACAACCTTCCAGCTGAAACTGCTCTTAAAGTATACCCAGTTAAAATTGACAATAACGAAATTTTTGTGGAGGTTTAAAAATTGCAAAGTACTGAAGCCTCTTTTGAAAATATTAGAAATGATTTTCCAATTTTAAATAGATAAGGATTTTCTGTACCTCCACCAGTACCGCCAACGCCACCTTTATAAAATCCAATTTCATGATGTCTAGGTGATTTGAAATAAGCTGCTCTCAAACTTTGGGAACTTTTGTTGGTGAAAGTCAACATTCTGGGCAATGTTCCCTTTTTAAATATTGATAAAATATCCTGAACTGTATTCGATTCTGTTGAAGTTTTCGGAAAAAATTTAAATGTAAAAGAATGACTTCTAAATTCCGAGGGCCCCTTATAAACTAATGCCATGTAATTATTTGGAGATTTTCCACCAGCAGACATAAATCCGGTTTTATCTAAAAAAGCAGTGGCTTTCTGAACAATTTTATCCACTCCTGCTGCAGCTACTTCTCCACCAGCCAATCTAGCAGTTGTAGCACCACCTTCTTTTGAAGTATAATCTCCCTTGAATGATGTTTTCAATGAACCGGCTGGTATATATAAACCAACAGAAGATATTAATGTAGCACCCGATGTTATCGCATTTAATGATTCATAAGAATTAATCATCATATAATGTTGACCTTGAGAGACTTCATTTCCCAATGATGGTGGGTAATTTCTATACATTGGTTTTTCGGTAGCCACTTTGAACTCCTAGATATTGATAAATGAGAAAACGTTACAAGGGAAAATTCAAAATTTTAAACCCAAAAAAGTACATGGGAAACCCTACTAACATTATTTATAGAAGTTTAATGGAACTCCGTTTCATGAGACAATGTGACCGAAATGACAAGATTCTCCAATGGAGTAGTGAAGAAGTCGTAATTCCTTACATATCCCCCATAGATAACAAGAAACACCGATACTTTCCCGATTTTCTCATTCAAACAGTGAAGGAATGGGTGCTTATTGAAGTCAAACCTCAAATCCAAACCAAACCACCTAAAAAAATACTGATAGAAAAAGTGACACTCAAGAAGAAGAGAAGATATGTGAAAGCAGTTCAAACTTGGTTAGTCAATGAAGCCAAGTGGGAAGCTGCAAAGAGAGTTTGTAAAGCAAAGGGTTGGAAATGGTCTATAATGACCGAGAAACAATTACAGCCAGAAAAGTGAATAAATACTTATACTAACAAAAATATCAAGGATATTATACAAAATGGCAGTAACATCATTATTATCAACATTAGCAAAGGCAGTAGCTGGAGGTGAAGTCAGAGGTAGAGCCAGACGTTCCGCTCAATGGTTTCAGGATAAACTCAAGGGTCTCAAGGGAGAAGCAAAAAATAGATTTTCTTCTACTAATCCAGATAAGTTTTATCGTGAAGCACCAAACAAGATATCACCACTGGGTCTTAAAAGAAGAGCTGAATTAGGAGATTTGTTTTGTTACCACTACGACCCAAAATACAAAAAAACTTTACCTTACTATGATATGTTTCCATTGATTATGTTGATTGGAGCAGATAAAGATACATTTCTTGGTTGTAACTTTCACTATCTCAATCCTAGATTCCGTGCTATTCTGTTAGACAAATTGACTGCTAAAATTGGTGGAGGTATTCCCAATTGGAGCAAATTATCGAAAATAAGAGAAATTGCACCTACCATAAAACGATATCGTTTTGACCACATCGATAAAAAAGTTGTTCAAATAGAAGAGGATGAAAAAGAAATGGCAATATTTTTACCACTAGAAAGATTTAGAAAATCGACCAAATCCGCAGTTTGGAGCGACAGTAAAGGAAGGTTCTAAAATGGCATTTAATGTAGAAAATTTCACGAGCGTTATTGCTAAAAAAGGATTAGCTAGTTCTAATAAATTTGAAGTATCGATTTCATTTCCTTCAACTGGATTGGCATCAATTCTTCCAGAGACCGAACTAAATTTAATGTGCGACACTGCGACAATCGCTGGAAAAACAATTCAATCAACTCCAGAGATACATTACGGAGTTCGTAGAGAAGTGGCATATAATGCTCCAACGTTTGACCCATTAACTCTGACATTCTATTGTACCGAAAAATTAGCAGAAAAAAAATTACTAGATGCTTGGCAAAATATAATAGTGCAACACAGCAACCCCAATAACGGTAAGGGTGGAAATTTTAATGTTGCATATTATGATACATATGCAAAATCATCAATAATCACGATCACTAAACTAAGTGTATCGGGTGAACCAGTATATAAACATGAATATCGTGAGGTTTATCCAAAAACAGTATCCTCAATCGAATTAAGTCATGCTACATCATCTGGCCCTATGAAGGTGTCAGCTACGTTCAACTACATTTATTGGAAAGACGTAACACAATCTTAATTATTAACTGTCATGAAAGGAACTTATTATGGCGCTACCTAAACTGAACGTTCCAGTATATGAAACGATATTACCATCAACTGAAAAGGTCATAAAATATAGACCATTTTTGGTAAAAGAAGAAAAGATATTATTGACTGCAATGGAAGATGGTGACGAAAAAATCATCACAAATGCTGTCAAACAAATACTTAGAAATTGTATTCAAGGAGAATTGAATATAGATGAACTACCGACATTTGATATTGAATTTTTATTCTTGAGATTGAGAGCTAAATCGGTAGGAGAAAAAATAACAGTTGGATTGAAACCATATCCGTGTGTTCAGAATAACGGAGGTCTTTGTAAATTTTCAACAGAAGTAGAGATTAATTTAGAAGAAGTGAAAGTAAAAAAAGATGAGAATCATACATCAAAAATAATGATAGATGATAAGGTTGGAATTAAACTAAAATATCCAGATATTAGCCTCATATCACCAGATGATAATAAAGAGAAATTATCACAGGTGGATATTGGAATGAACGTCATAAAAAAATGTATCGATATGATTTTTACATCAGAATCAGTACATGAAAGAGATTCATTTACTGATGAAGACTTGGATGAGTTTTTGGATAGTTTAAGTTCAGAACAGTTTGAAAAAATAAAACAATTCTTTGACACTATACCGAAATTGAGTCATACTGCTAAGTATACTTGTAAGACTTGTGGAGAAGAAAAGGAAACAACGATAGAAGGTCTTAACTCTTTTTTCGGATAAGCCTAAGTCACAACTCGCTTGAGAATTATTACTTGAGCAACTTTGCAATGATACAACATCACAAGTGGAGTTTGACGGAAATCGAGGATATGTTGCCCTACGAAAGAGATATTTATTTTGCTATGTTACAGAATTGGATTGAAGAAGAAAACGAAAGAATAAAACAACAAAACCAAAATAGGTAAAAAATGGCAGACGTTACAGTAGAAAGAAGTGCTGAGCTAACAAAAGAGGTTGCTCTATTAAAATCGAGAAATAAAGCATTGAGTAATATAGTTGATGTCGATAAAGATGTTCTCATAAAATCAAAAGAGCAAGCAACTGCGCTGGGCGAATTGGGCGACAATGTTAAGTCTATTGGAAACAATCTTCTTTCTGGTGCAGAAAATTTAACCACAAGTATTTTTGGTGGTGCTTTAGGTGGTGTACTCAATTCTCTCACTATTGGAATGATAAAACGTAAAAACGAAAATGCAAAAATTGAAAAGGAGAAGGCAAAAGAACAAGCAAAAGCAACTGCTGCTGATAGAGCCCTTCTTGATAAACAACATGAAGCATTAATAGATAATTTAGAGTTGACAGAGGAATATGCAGACAGTAGCCGAGAAGAAATCTTACAAGTAATAAAAAAAACAGAGTTAGCCAAAGAAGAATTGGAACTAAAAAAACAAAGAAATGAAGAAGAAAGAAAAGCATTAGAATTCGTAAAAGTTGAAAATGAAGCTAAAGAAAATGGCGGAGTAACTGAAATCGACAAACAGATAGACAGTCCAGTTGCATCTTTCATCGCTAAAGAAAATGGCGGAATAGCCGACAGTCCAGTTGCATCTTTCATCCAAACTGCAATTGACAAACAGACAGAAGACACTGCTAAATTTGAAAGTATGATGGCAGGGTTTTCTTTGGGTCAAGAAGACATCAAAAGCACGAATGAGCAATTATTAGTATCCAGCAAAGAGACCGCTAAATCTACAGGAAGTTTAGACGCAAATAAAGAAGATGCTGAAACTAGAAGAGAAAGGATTAGACTTGCCAGAGATAAAGGTGGAGAAGTATCAAAAATAAAATTAGAGGGTGCTGAAGATACTAGCGGTTTTAGTTTGATGGATATTTTCAGCAAAGGTGGAAGAGGAAAACTACTTGGAAGTTTAGCTACAGGATTAACTGGCATAGCATCTTTTGCTTTCAGTCCACAAGGTGGTCTTTTTTCTGCAATGAAAGGTGTGAACTTTGGAAAGGTAGCTGGTGCTGGAATGTTGGCGGGTGGATTAATGATGATGGCCACAGATGGTTTAAGAGGTATAACCAAAGCGAAAGCATGGGGAGTAGGAACTGAAAATGCTGCTGTGGCTTCTGCACTTGGTGGAGTCGATTCTGGTGTAAAGGGTATGTTTAGTAATGCTGGAAAATGGGCTCTAATAGGAGCGGGAATTGGTAGTTTTATCCCTGGCATTGGAACGTTAATTGGTGGTATTGTTGGCGGGTTGTTTGGTGCAATTTTGGGTTTCTTTGGTGGAGAAAAAATAGCAAACTTTTTTAAAGATGTGGGCGATTTTGCTGCCAATATGTGGAATAAAGTTAAGGGAATCTTTGATCTAGATGACAAAGAAATGACTAAACAATCAAACATAAAAGAGATTGAAGAAGAGAAGAAAGAACTAGAAGGTTATTTAACTAAAGAAAAAGATAAAAAAGGTAAAACTATGGAACAACTTCAAGCAGAAGCGCTTGAAGCAAGAGGAAAAAAGGAAGGCCGAGCTGGCAATGTATTGACCGAAGCTGAAAAAAATCAAACAATATCATTGACAAGACAGGGGGGAGTATATGATGAATCAAGAGTAGCGGAGTTGGAGAGGAAAATTTCTGGAGCTTCAAGTTCTCTTGAAACAGAAAAAGGAAGAGATGTATCACAAGAAATTAAGGATAAAGCTAGAGCAGACATTTTAAAGTTAGAAAAAGAACTTGAAATGAACGAATCAGCCGCGGCAAGTGGAGCTGGAGCACATGTAGTCACCGCAACTAAAGAGTCAATAAAACAACAAAAAATAATAATAGCTGCAAAAAAGAAAGCTTTCACTGATTCTGGTGGAACTCTTGCTCGTGGTGGATTTATTGTCAATCAACCAACTTATCTTCCAAATTCTGGTGTCGTTGTTGGTGAGCATGGAACTTATTCTGGTAGAGGTGCAGCTGCTGGTGGTATTGCAGATGGAGGCCCAGAAGCAGTTATTCCTCTGAGTAGTACTCGTTCGGGAGCATTTATCGACCCTATGGCACAATCAGTTGCCGGTCAAGTAATGAATCGATTAGCAATGTCTCGCGTAGGAATGGATAACTCTGGTGGGGGAGGTGCTAATGTTGTAACTGGAAATGATATGAGTTCTAATCAAGTAAGTAATAACACTACTGTAATAAACAACCCTTCACCCATCGGACAAACGCTTCCAGATGAAGGGAGAGATTTTGTTAGTAAAGTTGCGTGATTACGCTTCTGCTAACTTCTTGAAGTAATCAAGATTGTCATCACTAGATGTTTCACTTGAAGGAGTACTTGTGATTGGATGACCGCCATCAAATGGAGCACTAGTCGCTTCAACAGAAGCTGGTGCTGACATCGCAGGAGATGGAGTGTTACCAAGAACAGTATCCAAACGAGTTTTCAACTCATCGAATGTCTTGAAATTATTCTCATTGACAAATTCTTCCAATGAGTGTTGTGATTTCCAAACTGTTTCCATCTTGTCATCGTCATCTAACAAGGGAGCCGCAGTAACAAACTCCGACTTATCATAGTTTGAATACCCATCAAGTTTACGAATCTTCAGTTTGAAGTTCGCACCATCCCAAAGATTGAACACATCTACTTGTGTCTCATCTTCAAATTCAGGATTAGCCATAGAACTAACCATGTCAAAGATTTTCTTTCCATAACGGAAAAGGAAAACCTTACCTTCGTTTTGGGGATTCGCCTTGTCTTCTACGACATAGATGTTAGAGAAGTAAGTCAGTCTTCGTTTCTGTTTACGAGCGATCTCTTTGTTCGCTTCGATACCAGAGTTCCAAAGAGTAGAGTTATACTCTGCCAATGGATCTTTCTGACCAATAGTAGTCAAAGAGTTTTCGATATACCATCCGCCTGGACCTTGAAATCCGTGATTGAAAACACGCACATAAGGCATATCTTCATTCTCAGGTGATGGAAGAAAACGAATTACAGCGTAACCGCTTCCAGATTTATCCAATTCTGCTTTCCAGAATCGTTCATCGTCGCGACTGAAATTGTTTTTGGGGTTGTTGATTTTCTCAATCGATTGATTAAGTTTTTCTAAATCGGCTGACCGATTCTTCTTGAGCGAAGCAAATGAATTTGCCATGTCTGTCTCCGTATTTCTGGTTATCCACTTTATTCATAATATAAATCTACTTGTTTTTTCAGTATGTCTACATATTTCTGCTTATTTAAATTCAAAAAAGGAGCATAATTATTACACATACTATATAGTTCCGGCCACACGACCGATTCCTCAATCTTCTCATTGAATATTGAGGAAAAATTCAGTATTGAATCAAGAACAATAAAAGATTCTACTGACACTTCTTCACCAAACACATGATGAAGCATAGGTGGATGTTGACCATCCACCACATCAAAAATGGAATTGAAACTTTTGTTTTCTTCAAACAAAACACCAATCTCATTCTCAAATACATAAGGAAGACTTTGTATCTTTGCCTTCCAAGCAATATAGTTATCTCTACCTTCTGGTGAGGTTACATTGCCCACCCACAAATCCCTTGTCTTTACAAAATTAGAGACAAGAAACTTAGTGAGATCTTCTTCTTTATAAATTTTTGATAATCGAACAAAGTGATGTTTATCTCTTCTCTTATCGAAAGAGGATTCATTTGCTCGCACCTTACCGTTGAACTTGAAATAATCATAGCTCGTTCTGTTGAAGTGTTGTTTCAACGATAAGTATTTTTGGTACACTTCAAAGGGTCGCACTTTTGGTATCATATAGGAAGTTTGGATGTCTTTGGCATAAAATGCAAGGTCTCCGCTTCTTCCCTTAGTTTGTTTTTGGTTTTGATATTAATTAAACCAGCAACTGTTTCCGACTCAAGACCATTTTCATCAGCATGATACATTATAGCATCAAGATAACTCATCTTTGTCGTTTCAACAATTCCATTGATTTCATCGTTGTAACGTTCACTCGTAAACATATTCAATAATTCTGTCATCTACTGTAACTCCATAATATTTAATTATAACAAATTGTGATTCAAATGTCAAGTCAAACTTAAACATTCGTATTTCTTACTGCTTCACCTTCTTTTTGTTCTGGATCATCTTTATCTTTAAACCAATAATCTGTGGCCTTAGCGAGAACAGCCACATAAGCGCCCACCATAATATTCACTAGATCGCGAGATTCGGCAGGCAACGATCCATAAAACAACAACCATATTAAAAACAAAAAAGTAAGAACTATAATCAGAGACAATGAAAATCTCGACCACCAGTTCAGTTTCTTTCTTGTTTCAATTTTCTCATAACGTAGCGCTTCCATCGGATTACTCTCCCATAATTTTTCTTCTTGTTCTTCAATCATTTCTGCAGAGGTATTAACTTTTCCATCCCCTAACCTTTTTTTGTATATTTTTGTGTTCATTATTCCTATCCAAAAAAATTGTGTAGAAAGGGAATCTTCTGTTACGAGGCGATTCCCCAAACCCTACAGATTAATTATGCCGCTAGAGCAACCCGCGCTGGGGAATAATCTGAATTATTAGCTGCGAAAAAGTTTGCATCTAATTTAGTTGATTGTAGTCAATCACCCGATTTGTTCTCTCCAATACTTTCATTAGCAATCGAACTCTATTACAGCCCCATCAACAAATCACGTTATAAGTTCTTGGTGGAGCTGATCGGAATCGCACCGATGTCTTACTTAACTATCCTTTTGGGTCATCAAACAAATACATTTACCAGTTATTATGACTGGCTTTTAATTTTTTATATAACCTTATTCTCTCAGGTTCATTTTGATTATAGTATGCATTCTGTAAATCTGTATAATCTTTTTTAAACTCAGGATCTTTTTTCATTCTTGTTGAAGGTTTCAAATCCGCTAAAGGGGTTTTCCGAGCTTCTCTCTGTTCTTTTGTCCAAGGCTTTCTCACTCTATTCTTAGTCGCCTCTCCTATCTTTCTCCGTCTTTCAAGTTCTTTCTCTGGATTTTCTATCGCCCAAGTCTTTAATGCCTCTGTTCCTTTTTTAGACATTTCCAATTGAAACTCTGGATAGAGTGCATAATTCATTCCCATCTTCTTACCTGAAAAGGGATTACTGTCATCCCTTTTCATTTGTTCTACTCTAATGTCTGAAGCTCGCTTAGCATTCTTCTTTCTGTAATCTTCATCCATCCAACCAAAACCACCATCTCCTTCTTCTGGTTTTAAGTTCGCCCATTCATTACTTTTAACTATATCCCACTTTTCAGAAAGTTCTATTCCTTTCTTTTTTATTTCTTTTGGGTCTGTTGATTGAAACACTATTTCAGTAGAAATATCTTTACCATGTTTTTTGAGATGGTTGATCCATCTCTGACCAGATCCCACATAAGTATCATGATCTTCTCTGACTGTTTTACCAAGATACTTGAGGCCAGTTTTATTATGTGTTTTAACGTAAAGTTTAATCATACTCATATTTATATTATACCAACTTATAAACGAAATATCAAGACATTTTAAAGTGGTAAGCGTCACATACTTCTTTTAATTTATGTATGTAATCTAGAGGATTGAATACTCTCCAATCGACTAAAATATCAGTATCCATTAATGGATTGTATTTGTCTTTTTCAAATCTTATCAACATACAGAGAACCACCTTTTTCGGAATGACACCGTACATTTCGTATATCATTAGTGAATAAGCAGTTCCTTGAAGAATGTAAGATAGGATGTATTCTTCTTTCTTGATGTAAGTAGCGGTCTTCCAATCTATGACGGCTAGTTCACCTTCGTATTCGGCAATCAAATCTGTTGTTCCTGCTGTCTTTAATCCATCAGACCAAAGTGGTAACTCAATACCACGAATGTTATCTATTCTCTCATCTATTTGTGGTAAAGCGAGTTTGATTAGTTCAATATGTTCTGGTGCTACTCCTTGTAGATAATCCTCATCACCACGCATATATTTTTCTATTACGTTGTGTATCTTAGTTCCACGAATAGAAGCTTTGGTAGAAATTCGTTGTGCTTTTTCGTGTCCAACTTTATTCTTCCAAGCTTGTATACCTGCTTTTGAAACTATTTCGTAAAGAAGATTTGTGATGGATGGATATGTGCCATTTGGAGCATGATACATTCTTCCATTGTTACCTGAGTTGTCTTGTTCGATTAGGTCTTTTCGATTATCAAAAAGATCATAATTAAATTTTTTCATAAACTAACGAATATCAATAGTATTTCTTGGATGTAATTTTTTAATTTCTTTGAGGCGGTCTTTGAAACCAGCATCAATTTTTCTACCAGCATGGTGCCAAGGATCACCAATATGAGAAGTTCCAAATATATGTTTCACAGCTATCTCAGAACATTTTACGCAGGGTTCTTCAGTTGGTTTGTTTCTATCAACTATCTTCATGTTTTCTTCAAACTCATGTTCACAGGATGAACATTTATAATCATAATAGGGCATATCAGTTTCCTGTTATCAATGTTTATATTTTATTATATAGTTTCAATCTTACCGATGAATAGTAGATGTCAACAAATTCATTCCAGGCGTTGTAGGATATCCATACTTGTAATAGGATATAGGTAATATCAGATCAACTTTTTTAACAACTGGAAATGTTGTTTTTACAATATTTTTCGTGACAATCGTTCTTGTTATAGTAACACAATCTGGACAAGAACCATCGGTCATTTCAATTCGACAGCCCGCTGGAGCATTACAGACTTCCTCCGTAATGATTTCGGTTTTCGCCATCAAAGCGGAACTTAGTAACGTCAAAAAACTTATTGTCAATAATAACTTTTTCATTTTCAATCTCTAGGTTAGAATTAAACTTTTCTCACTCTTCACCTATAATTATACAGAAAAACGAGAGATTTGTCAAGTCTTTTCTTCAATAAAGTTTTCTTTTATTTCCATAGAATATGTGTCTGTCTATGGAAGCCATAATTATTTTCTGTTTACTCCAACTTGGATATTTTTTCATCCAATTTGCGTGATAGAAAATAGCTCCATCTGTTATGTCAATCAGTTCTTCATCATAATGACTTTCTAGCACTGTTATTGCGAGTGCTCGAGAAGATTCCCACGTTTTACCTTCGTTTGGAATATCCGTCCGGCCGTCACAATACCACGAAAACTGACATCTATTTCTCACCGGAACATGATCTTTTAACTCAGCATCATAATAATGAATGCCTTCTTGCACTACACCACAAATGGTATTAGGATAATTCACATTGAGTTTACGATTAATCGTAACGTTTGCTACTGCGAGTTTTCCTGCTGTACTCTCCACTCCTGCTTCAAAATAAATATTTTTTGCGAGACAATCGGCGTCTGCTGATGAATATTTAATTTTTGGTTCGGGGGTTTGATAATAATTCGTGTCGCCCATTTTTTCAATTATTGATGATTTTGAATTACTATCAATATAAAATGGTGCCGAACTATTAAGTTGTGAAGTAGTATACCATAGTGTAGCAAATAAAGCAAGGAACATCCTTACTATTTTTACCATACTTGTATCCTTTTTTGGTTATTCAATCAGTTCACTAAAAACACATAAAACATCAATCTCAACCAAACTTGTAGTTATATTTATACATTTTTAGGTTTCTACAACTACTTTTTTCTTCGATTTCTTCTTCGGTTTCTCTTCTACCACCACCTCTGCATCCTCCATTTCTTCAACTTCGGGAAGTAAATCTGGCCAAACATCTCTAACTAATTTGTAAGATAATCCCTTGTAAGACAGATTTTGGTCTTTGACAGATATCAATAATTTGGCATCTTTCGCGGCAACTCTTTCTAACAACTGAACAAACATCGATTCTCTCTTCAACATTGAAAGATCATGACCACCACCTTTAACAAAATAATTTAGTTTTTTCACTTCAAAATGAATAGAACCCTCAGTAGAATCCGCGTCTTGACTTGGTGTATAGGGTGGTGAACCTCTTGGAATATGCCACGATACGTCTGGATGAAAATTTAATTGCAACAATGCTCGAGTTGCATAATTATCTCTCGATTTGAGTATTTCTCTTTTTTCATCTCTTGTCTTGGCTTTATCAACCATCTCAAGAGTTTCGACTACATTATGTTCAGCCATATTATACTTCTCCCATAAATTGCTTGTCTGTTATCGCGACATTTTTTTTGATTTTAGGAATATATTCTTGTGATGTTCCGTGTTCTGTTTCGTTCATGTTTTTTGTCCACACTGCGGCAATATCTGGATAGAATACCCCCTCAGACCTCTTAGGAGTTCCGTCAGAGTAATATGCCATCGCAACACATCTAGGAACCACTTTGTGTTCTTCATCCTGACCCGAATACATCGAAATCCAATCACCAGTTTTCAGATAATATTCACAGTAACGAACATATACTTTTTTGGATGCTGATAGATTTTCTGAAGTTCTACGTTCTTTATCTGTAGCACTCCTGCTTCTTGATTGAGCGTTGAGAGCAGAAATCATTTCTTTGTTGTGTTTTATCCACGCTCTAATGTTCTTGAAAGAGTATGTATCATCATCTGGTAAATCCAAAACCATTTTACTAATGTTCTTGAATTCAGCAGGAGCTTTCTTTGCTCGCATGAGTTTCATTCTCTCACGAAGCGCTTCACGTTGTTCTTCTGTGATCTTACGAGTTCGTTTGGTCTTCATCGGTTTTCTTTCTACTTTCAATTTCTTCGCCATTATCATTTTTTTGTTTAGAATATTCAAGGTTTGATTTGATAGTTCCTAACATCATTTCCCATTGCTTAGCAGTGGTATCGATGTCATAGTGCATATCAAAGTATTGTTTCTGAAAAGCGAGACCAGCCTGAACTGGTGCTTCCCAAAAACTGTCAATTGCATCTTTCAGAACATAGGAGAACTTCCTAGCGTGTTCAGTCTTGTCTTGAACATATCCATACATCCAAGCAAAGTTAGCACACGTTTCTGGTAAGACTGCAAGATTCGGACAGACCACAACACAACCAGCACTCATCGCTTCAATCACCGAAATACACGCTGTTTCTTTGTATATATTCGGATATGCGAGAATGTGTGTTTGTTGTAACGCTGCACGGATTTCATCGTTGGATACTGTTCCGTGATAATTAACATTCGGAGTATCCAAACAAGCATCGTATAATGGTTGATATTCGTTATCTTTACCTTCCCATCCGTAAATCTTAAAACTAGAATACACATCCAGTTCCACGTTCTCTAATTTCATAGCACGAAATGCCCCTATCAATAAATCCAATCCACGATGAGGTGTGGAGATATAAGCAAGTCTTATTGTTCCGTCTTTGGGTTTTGTGTGAACAGGAATAGGTTCGATAGAGTTTTTGAGAACCACACTCTTTTCATATTCAATTCCAAGATCAAGGTGATATTTTTCAAGAGACCAATCAGAAGGAAAAACAAATCTATCAAACTTGTCTCGTTGACTTTTATCTTTTAGGAATTGTACTTCAGGGTCATTAGAAGTGTCTTGAAACCAAAGAATTTTAGGTTTATCTTCATAGTCACGAACTCTTGAAAGAATGATTTGGAAGTAGTTCCAGAGGTCATCAGGCACTCTCTCCTTAACTCTTTCGTAAATCAACTCACTACCACCCTTTGCATCCTTTGAAGCAATAACTATATCTTCGGTGGAAGGTATCGGTGGTAGGCCTTTTAGTTTTCTTCCTCTAATCTCTTTTATCTTAGAGTCATCAAATTTAATCATGCTCATAATTTTCTCATTTGTTTGTATAATATAATTATAACAACTACTGACAACATTGTCAAGTTTTTTATTGGAAAAGACTTCCCTGAAAAGTTCCGCTCAATCGATATAAAAGTTGGCCATGATAGAATACTTCTACGTCATTTCCTGTTTGTTGAATTCTTGTTGCCATGATATCTGCTGCTGGTTTGGTGTATTCTTTGATTTGTTCTGTGGTCGTTTCAATTAAATAAGGGTCAGATGTTTGGGGTAACATAGCTTTCCTATTTGTGCAATCCTGTCTGGCAGATATAATATGAATCTACAATATCGGAAACAGGATTAGAAATTTTGATTGACTTCGGTGATAGACGGTTTTGTAAATCAATATTCGTTTCTTCCAAAAATGTTTCATACATCAATTCTTTATTAGCATTTCCTTTTCCTGTAGCTATTTTTTTGATTACTGTTGGTGGTATCGTTGTGAAACGAAATCCATTTTGACTGAGTTTATATTTGAGTATTCCTGTATTCTCGCCAATGTTGAATACTCTTCCTGTTGCTGCAAAAGCATAATCTTCTAGGTAAACGTGTTCTACTCTTCCAGAAAACCATCGGATACACTCAATTGTCCAATTTGCGAGCTTTTGATATCTTTCTATCTCATTTGAGTATTTAGGATAATCATATCCTTTGAACGAACCAAAGGATTCATGGTATTTTGTTCTTTTGATAAAGTGAAATTTACAATTTTCAAATTTGAGTTTTTCATCAACGAGTTCTCCCACACAAACAGCTGGAGAAGTCAACGAATAATCTATTCCCGCGACAAATCTCATTTAATATTCAATATCATCAACATATGGCTCCATCAATATACCACAAAAAGCACAATGAAAAGTGGTATCTTCTCTCGGTTCACCCCTCAATTCTCTTTCATTAAATATTATTGTATATATTGCATTACAAGCATTACAATCTACTTCTATTTCTTCGTCTTCCATTTCGCTCCAAATTAATATTTTACATTATGATTCTATATATCTACAATCTCACATCCACTATCAGAAGAGCAAGCAAGTTCCTGAGAACCAGAGGTAAAGTCTTGTTGTTCAAATTTTGACAAAGTTGTCCAATCAACATCTTGAGGAATTAATTTTGACATTTCCTCGTATTCATCTTTAGTACAATCTTGATAGGGTGCTTGACGATAAATGTGATCGCTAAATGGAAGAAAAGAAATACCACTGATATCATCAAAGTTTTCCCATACCCACGAACCAACTTCCGGCCACTCTTCATCTTTGACCGTAACCGTTATGGAAGGTTTGTGTTCGCACCAGTGCTTTTGATACGTTGACCATAGTTCTAACTGTTCTAGTGCTGTCATATCAGTTCTACAGATAGCACCTTTTGGGCTTTCTGTTGGAAATGAAAAGACAGTAGTATGATTTGGTTTGGTTACATCGGGTTCATTTGGAAAACCACTCTGTTTCATCATCTGACAAAGTGGGTCTTTGTTGTCTGCTCTCACTGTCCGAATATAATATGGACTATGCCGGGCATGAATACCGCTAGCACTATCAACAAGCTGACTAACAGTACCAGAAGGTTTAACACAAGTGATTGCCGCCGATCTTTTAACACCCAATTTATCTGCCCATTCTTTGTTCGTATCCACAGCCACTTTTCTAAGAGTTTGTAAAAGTTCATCTAATCCTTTCTTTCTACCACTCGTCAGCGGATTGTCTAATATGCCGGTGAGTGAGACACCAAGTAGTCGTTCATCTGAACAGTTTCGTTCCCATTCTTTAGTAAGATATCTGAAGTTTGTGAGGGTGGATTGAAATGTGCCAATGATAGTCGAAATCCGCACTTTCTTAGCAAGAGATTCGGCAGTGTCATGTCTTCTGACAATACATTCGGATAAATTGCAAAACTCTCTACTTCTGAGTATAATCTCGCTACATGGATTAGTTCCAAAATCTTCTCTGGGCTCTCTCCTTTCAATGAACTCTTGATTTTCATCTTTTTCCCTTTCATTCAATTTCTCTACTTGTGATTTTGCTGAGGCACCATTGTACATTCCCCTCTCACCAGATTTGGAGTCGTACAGTGACAACCACTCTCTCATGAAAGTTCCGACATTTGGTTTTTCTTTATAGTTTACTGAATTATTAGCAAGTGCTCGTTGCCCCTCTCGTTCCCACCATTGACCAGATTTTGCTGTTCTCATTTCCTCATCGTTGAGGTCTGACAAACTAATAAGCGCTGAACGGCGAACACCTCCTACGACAACTATAGCTGCAATCTTGCATACTATGTCGTGACATTCGATGGATTTGAGTTTTCTTCCTGCTGCATCTTGAAACATTTTCGATGAAAAATGAAACAAGTCATCCAATGGTTCTGGACCAGATGCTCTTCCTCCGAATGTCTTTAGGGGTTTTCCTGCTTCTCTTACTTTAGATAAATCCCATTGTGGAATCTGACCACTCCATAAGAGACTGAGCAATTCTTTGTATGCCTTCGCCCATCCAAGTTTGGAATCAGCAACTACTATTGTTGTATCTGTTGGATGAAACTCTTCCGCAATTACGGGCAAATGATTTACATGGTCTGATTCTACCGAAAACCCCACTCCTGTTCCATTCATGAGAACATAAAGAATCTCATCAAAAGAACGTGGACTGTCAATCTTCACATAAGAACAGTTGTATCCAGCAATATTTTCTTTACGAAGTGCTTCTCCTGCCGTCATCAAACAACGCATAGAAGGCATCACATTTAATGACAATACTTCTTTTTTCAATTCTTCTAGAACACCATTCTCTAGATTGTAACCACACATCTCTTTTAGATGTTCTTGAAAAAATTCAAAATATCGATTAACCGTTTCCCCCCATGTTTCTCTTCGTTTCTTATCATAATCCCATCTAGCGTATCTTGACAAATGAATAAATTGCTGATATTGGGTTGGTAATGTTTCAGGATCGGGTACGGTCATTTCTTTCTCCATATTGCTAGGTGAGTTTTGGCGTGCAGGTCTTTGAATGTATTTTTATTTATAATTTCAATTATTCTTGTTTGATTGATGCTTGTAAGTATCATGTCGTTGATGTCTTTACAAGCAACCGAATCTGGCCAGATACAAATGTTCCAACCTTTATCGATGACTTTTTCCATCCTAGATATAATCTCTGTGTTTCTAGGTTCATTATCAAATATTATAGTTCCTTTATGATTATCCATCGCTTCTTTGATGTCATCATTTCCGCTGAAACTAATATCTGAACCAGCCATCGCAATACTATTTGGGAGGAACATAGAATCAAATGGTCCTTCAACTATATGGAAAGGTTTCTCTAAATCCAAACGATCCAATCCAAATATTTTAGATGATTCCTCATCCATCTTAATAGTTATGTAACGTAATTGAGTGTTTGTAAACGCTCTACCTTGAAATGTAATTAGTTGTTTGTCTTTATCAAAGAAGGGAATTACAATTCTCTGTTCATTTTTTGCCAGTTCATATTCTCGGTCTGTCATCTCATTGACAAACTTTTTAAAATCATCTGTATAATATAGGTAATTCAAAAATTGAGGGGGAATAGAACGATTTATCAAATATGTCTTGGCAAAATGATTATCATCCAAATCACTGATTCGTGGCAATTCTATCTTTGAATGAAATTTGGGTTGTTCATAATTCACCTTTGGGTCAGGTGTATTGTGACCTTTCCCTGTGATACCCTCTTTGTATCTCTCAAGAGCATATTCCTTATAGGTTTCCCCATCAAATTGTTTGAGAAAGTTTGAAAAGGTACTACTTTGACCACAATTATGACATCGGAAAAATAAATCGGTTCTTCTCTGGTAGAAATAACCACGCGCTTTCGTTTTACTCTTTTGAGAATCACCGCAAAAGGGGCAACGGAAATTATACAATCCGTTGGTCTTTCGTTTGAAAAGAGAAAGCCGGGAAGAAAGGATATTTACATATTTCGTATCAATGTAAGAGGGCATAATATAATTATCTAATATTGTTAATTGTTATACAGTAAGTATAACACGCTGAATCGAAAATGTCAATTCAAATCTAGGGTAATATTTTTGGGATAACGTTTGTCAATAACCAAGCAACAAGAGTAGCTGCACCAATGGTTATCCATCTCCAACGTTCAAGAGATTCTAACTTTGTATAAATCAGATTGATATCAGAGTTCATTCGGTTTTCCGTCTTATCAACCATCTGATTCATTTTATCTTGGAGATCACCAATACGAGAATGAAGTATTTTCATCTCTTCTCTAAACTCATTGTCTGTCATTTTGTTGACATCTTGAGCAGTCAATAACCTACCAATATTTTCTGACAAATCATTAAGTTTACTAGTAGAAGCATCTAACTTCTTCATTAGAGCGTCAAGTTCTTTGGTACGGTATTCGTCTTTTATTTTTAAAGTGTTAATTTCCGTATTAAGTTTTAGTATAGATTCTTGTTCTGCCATGTGTCACTTCCGATGGTTTGACTTCTTGAATGAATTCTTTGCAAAAATAAGCAAAAGCTTTTGGTGCAAAAGTATTATTATGCACCGTCCACGATTCTCCATTCAACTCAGGGTCGTGACCATCATTATGTATTTCAATTTGATTGTCATTATTATCTGTGGCTTTCCAAGTTGCTCGAGATTTTTGAATCCATTCTCCATCCATCACTTGTTCAATTGAATCATCTGCATAGGTTTGCAGATATTCTTTGAATTTCATCATTTTCATTTTCCGTGTCTGAGGTATTGCATACATCCAGTAACGGAATCCATTACTATGATAGGTTTGTTGGGATACTTTCTCGCCCATGCTGTAATATATTTACCAACTTCATCTTCGCCAACATATGACTTGTACCGTCCGTACTTCTTCTTGCCAAGTAATGACCTTCCGAAAAGCTTTGGGTCTACACCAAACACATCTATACCACCAAATTTTTTCTTTATCAATCCTTTGGGTGTTTTTGATAAATCCAATGGTATATCTCTATAATCCATACCACCAGTTGTTGTAGTTGGCGAATCTTCTTCAAGTGCTCGTTGAATTCTTTTCAATGTAATTGGGTCGAATTCCAAATCTTCATTGTACATTCTTTCAAACTGGTCAAAAAATTGTAGCTCCAATTCTTCGTCATCAATTCTATAGCTATCCGATTGTTCTTTAATGAGAAAAAGAGCAGCACCATATGTTGCTATTTTCGACTTACCGCCAGGAACTTTACCCAATAGTTTCTTGATATTCCAGACAAGAGTATCAGAAAGAGTATAAGCATCCTTTTCTTTGGAACCTTCTAAGTTTCTTCTCTTCTTGAGAATCTTTCCGTCTTTATCAATGATGCCCAATTCAAAGGCATCTGTCTTTTCAAATGGCGTCACCAGTTTCTTTATGAACTGATAAACGAAATATATATTTCCAATTCCTGAAATTATTCCCATAATACTATTCTATCTTTCTTAGTTCTTTGATAGTAGTTTCATTCAACGGTATGTGACTTGTTTGAATGTCTGTACCATCTATTCCTCTTATTACTGTGGGTAATCTATCTAAAAATATCAAAAATGGTTTGAGGATTGAATGAAATTTTTTCTCTACTCTAAAGAACAACATACGAGTTGCAGCTTCGTTCTCAAATACATTATAGATAACAATCAAATGATTAAGAATTAAAACAGTTTTCAATTCACCAGTAACAAGAAAACGATTGAGAAGTCGTTTGACATATTTAATTTTATTCAAATCTTCGTGAAACTCTTCAACTGAAGTGCATTGTCGATTGTCATAAAATTTCATAGCAAACATTATATAATTTTTATCATTCAAATCATCAAATAAATTCATCTATTCAAGCTCTATTCTAAAATTGTTTTATGCAGTAATCGGACCACCACCACTAGCAATGCTTGCGGATGTTCCACCTAAAGATAAAATCATCCATCCTGAATTGACATATAACAATGTTGCTGTCTGACCCACTGCATTGAAAGTGATGGTGTTATATCCATCATTAGCAGATGCTGCAGGGGTTATCACTCCAGCTGGTGTGGTAGCAGCGACAGTACATACTAACATTTTTATTTGACCAGCAGATCCAGCTGCAAGTGAGTATGCTTGTGTTCCTGTTACCGAAATAAAAGAAATTGGAGTTGTAATATCTATCGCACCACTTGTGAATGTGACAGGAGTAACTGCTAATCCCACATAAGTTGGAATAGTTTGAAATAGATTTTCTACTGTTATCTTTTTTGTTTCAGAAGCAGAAGTATCCGAAATCAATGTAAGGTCAGTATTTGCAGTTGCAGTTAGAGCATTTAACTCTGCTATTCTTTTATCAGCCATTGTCTTCTTCTTTTTTATCTAAATCGTTGACAACCACTTCTTTTTTTGGAAAGAGCAGTTTGGGTTCGTTATCTTCTGGTGGTTCTTCTATCTCTATCAATTCGTTACAAAGGAGAACCGCACCTCTTAGGGTGAGTAAGTCATCGGTTATTAATTTTAGATTTTTTTCAGTATTTAATCTAACTTCTTGTAATTCATCAAATTTTTCAGTTAGTTCTTTTCGTTTTTCTTTTATCTTTTCAAGTTCCATTTTAATTCACTTTCTTATAATTAATTAATCAAAATACTCCAAGCAGAGGTTGTCTACTCGGAGTATCAAACTTCTTTTTACGCCGTTGTCAATATGAGTGAGGTTGATACTGCAGCAGACCCACTAGCCATACCTGTAATAACCCATCCTCTTGTGGTTGTGAAAACCATAGAAACACTATCCCCCACATCAGTTAATGTGACAGAAGTAGCACCGCTAAGGGTATCTGGTGTGATAACAGAAACGCCACCACCATCAACATCCATAACCAATGTTACAGTTTGTCCAGCAACTCCATCTGCGAGTGCTGGAGTTGTAGCAGTACCAGGCGTAGTAACTAATATAAGACCACCAGTTGCGGTAACAGCTGATGTTGCTGATGTATACGCTTGAATACCAGTTCCAGAGAAACCAAGAAAAGTTGGTACTTTGTTGAAAAAGTTTAAAAGTGTAACTTTTTTGTTTGTTGGTGTTGTTGAAACACTAGTAATGATGTGAGCTAAATCGGCGGAGGCGGGTGCTGTTGATGCCGTCAAAGCCGTTACTTTTTTATCTGCCATTTTTATCTCCTAAAAGGCAAGTGCTGGGACTCAGCACCTTTAGATTTGTCTGTGCTAAAGATCGGGGAGGAACACCCTCCCCAAAGGTTTTTCTTTAGACACTCAACTTATAATATTTATACTACGCTGTAACAGTAATTGTCTGCGCCGTTAACGCTGTCAACACTACAAGTGCGGCTGTAGTAGTACCACCAACTGTAGTATCAGACAATGTTCCACTATTCAGTGCAATATTTGCCTGACTTCCACCACCAAGTGTAATCACATCGTTTTCTGCTACTGTTATGTTAGTTGCAGTAAACCGTTTCCTGTTTGCAGTCGAACCAGTTCCAGTATAAGTAAGAACACAAGTTCTACCTGAACCTGTACCTTCATTACCATTTGCAAGTGTCAATTGTGGTGATCCTGCAATCGTTACTCTTTCATCCCACGTTACTTCAACTGTCACGGTCTTACTTGAACCGGCAGCAAGTGCAGATGTGATAAATCTTGCAGATGTAATGGATGGTGCTGCCAATGTAGTACCAAAATTCCCTTTCATTGCTGCTAAAACTTCTTGTTGAGCACCAGTATTACCATTACCAGATGATGCAGTTCCTGCTCTCATTGCCCAACCACCTGGCATACCAACACAATCTTGTTTTTTGTACGCCGAGTTCTCATCGGTAGACAACCACTTTGGTTTTTGTGCTTGTGTACCCGCTGCGGCTTTTCCCCATAAGGCCATTTTATTCTCCTTTTGTTGTTATTAAAATTTAAAAATTAGTTATTATATTATCGTTGGTATAACAAACCTCCGCCAGCAGTACCACCTTTAGTATAACGGTGACTCAATTCGGCGTTTCTCTTTCCATCCACATAATCTTCTGTTTCGACAGAAAACCATTTAGATGCCATTTTATCCCAAAAATAAGCTCCACCATCTATTTGATAGGGCCCTTCCAATCCATTTGTTTCAAACCTTGATTGATAATCGTTGTAAGTCATTCCGAGATTTGGAGCAGCATGATCTAATCGTTGTTCTTTATCAAAATCTTGCTCACCGACTTCTACACCACCGATTGTGATAGCTTCTTGAACTTTTAGTTTCTTTTCCTTCATATTTGAAACAACATCTTTTAGTGATTTCTTAGCCATAGTTTCTTCTTTCTTAGTTTCTTCTTCGTGGTCAGCTGTCCAGTTTTTATCAATATAATCGAAAAATTCTTTTTTCTTGTCACCTTTGAGTTGTGATGGACTCTTTACACCGAATTTTTTTAGAACACCGTTGAAAAACTTCTGATAAGCTTCCTTGTCACCAGATGCTTCTTCGACCGATTCTTTTATTTTCAGTCCAGCGTCGTCAAGAATTGATTCAACATCAGCATCACTTGTTTTAGCTTTACCTGCAAGATCGTGCATTTTATCTACCCATCTAGTTCTTTCTGAAGTAGACATTCTTTTCCACTTAGGTTTAACTTTCTGAGCTTCATCGTATATTCTTTCATTATCAAATTTCGTCAGTCCATAATGACTAAGTACACTATCCAACTCTTCTTGATCTATACCTTCTTTATCAGCCTTCTTTTTTATCTGAGCCAACCACTTAGTTCTATCCTTAGTAGACTTCTTTTTCCATGGCCGTCCTTCAACCTCTCTAGCTTCATCATCCAACCACGGTGCATAAGAGTATTCTTTCATTTCAACTTCTTCAGATTTAGCGCCCGGTTTAATTTTAGACCAGTTGACTGATTTTAAATCGCCATA